>Ga0233425_10001723_pt1 | contig 46930 bp, 35 predicted proteins | sample Watercolumn_Towu_2_FD_181712 | JGI IMG/M metagenome (GOLD analysis project Ga0233425, IMG submission 181712) | Freshwater microbial communities from Lake Towuti, South Sulawesi, Indonesia - Watercolumn_Towuti2014_140_MG | ecosystem: Environmental > Aquatic > Freshwater > Lake | place...
CAAAGGCAAAGTGTCGCGATTGAGCCCACCAATGCCGAAGATCGGCCGTTGATTTGGGGCGCTGCTGATGGCCACATCGCAGAGTGGGCAAGGCGTCGTCGCAAGACGCGTCGTGGTGGCGAAGAGCGCGCCGAGGCCCGCGTAATCTGCACGCGGATCCATCTGTTGCACGTCAGCGCGACTATGGCAAGAGACGCCTAGGAGTAGGCGCTCTCCATGGGGCATGGCGCGCACGATCTCGGGGCTCGCATCTGCTGCGCCTACATGCACGCCCTCGGCTCCACTTCTGAGGGCAATGTCGGCAAAGTCATTCACGATGAGCGCCACTCCCGCGGCCTCCGTGTGGCGTTTGACGACTTGCACCCAATCCAACAGATCCTCGGCCTCACAGTTTTTCTCGCGGACCTGAATGAGATCCGCGCCGCCAAGAAGAGCCGCGCGCAGCACGTCGAGTGGGTCCCGTCGGCAAAGGCCACGCGTCAGGATGAAGCACAGTCGTGAAGCGCACAGTGAACGAAGAGCGTGGGCTCGATCCATGGCTCATTCCGGAATGGGCGAGGGGCCGCCCGCGAGCCAGGCCTGCAACGCGGCCAGGTCTAGGACAGGGACGCCGAGACTCCGAGCCTTTTCGAGCTTCGATCCGGCATCGGCACCCGCAAGAAGGAAGCTCGTGCGGGCGCTGACGGATGAAGCGACTTTGGCTCCGTGTTCCGCGAGCAGTGCTTCTGCGCCTCTGCGGTCGAGACCTTCTAGGGTGCCGGTCACCACCGCCGTGCGGCCTGCGAGCAGGCGCGAGGAACTGACCGCAGCCCATGGCGGGGGAGCCACGCCGGCGGCCGCGAGCTCATCCAAGAGCCGCTGGTTTTCTGCGCGCTCCATCCAGTGCACGACGCTCGCGGCTACGACGGATCCGACATTCTCAATGGCCTCGAGGCGTTCGACTGAGGCCGAGCGCAACGCATCGAGCGCGCCAAATTCGTTTGCCAACTTTTGGGCCACCACAGCGCCCACATGCCTGATTCCGAGTGCAAAGAGCAGGCGTGGGAGTTCGCGCCCGCGCGCGGCCGCAATGGACTGAACGAGCTTCTCCGCAGAACGGAGGCCCATGCGATCGAGTTCAGCTAGTGGCTCCGCGGTGAGCCGAAACAGGTCGGCGGGCGAAGTCACGAGGCCCGTGGTGATGAGTTGTTCCACGAGCTTTTCGCCAAGGCCGCGAATATCCATGGCATCCACAGACGCGAAATGCAGGATGCGAGCTGCGCGTTGTGCAGGGCAATCTCCGTTGGGACAGCGCCATGCAACTTCTTCGAGATCGCGCTCGACCCGCGTGGCGCAGCGCGGACACAGTTCTGGCATTTGGAAAACGGGCAGCGGGCGCTCACGGAGGTCGCGCAAGACCTGCGTGATCTTGGGAATCACATCGCCTGCGCGTTGGACGATGACGCGATCGCCAACGCGCGCGTCCAAGCGCGCGATCTCCTCCGCGTTGTGCAGCGTGGCGGAGGTCACCGTGACGCCGCCAATGCTGACCGGTGCGAGAACGGCGACAGGCGTGAGCGTGCCGGTGCGCCCCACACTGACCTCGATGTCGAGTAGGTCTGTCGCTTCTTCGCGCGGAGGGAATTTCCAAGCCACAGCCCAACGCGGGGTGCGGGCCCGGAACCCGAGCTCCGCCTGAATGCGGAAGTCATCTAGCTTGACCACCATGCCATCGATCTCGAAGGGCAAGTGGTCTCGCGCGGCGGCAAGTTCCAAGAAGCGCTGCTCCACGGCCGCGCTGCCTTGAACACAGCGGCAGTGCTCAAGTTCCACCGGCAGGCCCCAAGCCCGCAAGCGATGGAGGGTGTCCCATTGCGAATCGAGACCGCAGTTGGCGGGATCCACGAGGTTGTAGAGCGCAATGCGCAGTGGGCGCGCAGCCGTGATGCGTGGATCGAGTTGGCGCACCGAGCCCGACGCGAAATTGCGCGGATTCATGAAACGCCCTTCGTCTTCTGAACGTGCGGCGTTGAAGCGTTCAAAGTCCTTGGTGTCCACGAAGACTTCGCCGCGCACTTCCAACAGTTCAGGCACGGGATAGTGCGAAGCGTCCAGTTTCAGCGGCAGCGAACGAATGGTGCGCGCATTGAGTGTGACATCTTCGCCCGTTTCGCCGTCACCGCGCGTGGCCGCTCTCACGAGCATGCCGTCGCGATAGGTGAGAGAAATCGAAACGCCATCCAGTTTGGGCTCAAGGCACCAGCGGTGATTCTCCAGCACAGGGCCGCAGCGGCCTGCAAACGCGTGAAATTCGCCCGCGTCGCGTGCGTTCTCCAGCGAGAGCATGGGGACCCCGTGGCGTGCTGGAGCAAACGTGCTGACCGGAGCTGCACCGACTTTTTGAGTGGGCGAATCGGCGCTCAACAGTTCGGGATGGTCCTGCTCAAGCTGCTGCAATTCAGCGAGCAGACGGTCGTACTCGGCGTCAGCCAGCGTCGGATTCTCTGTAGCGTAGTAGCGCAGCGAAGCTTCATGCAGGATGCGCTTCAGCTCTGCCGCACGCGCTCTGTGACTCATGCTGCGTTTCTAGCACGCGGCGCGCGCACAGCCTTCGCCATGCACGCGCCAACGGGGTGCTGCCAACTGACTAGAAGGCTGCCCAGTCGTAGTTGTTGTTGATGTTGGGCAGGAAGGTGATGTTGTTGATGCCTGTGTGCAACGAACCCCAATTGCCGTAGGCGTAGATCATCCCGCCGCCTGTCGGGCCCGCGTTGGGTCCACCCACTGCAAAGACGGTGGGGCCGGCATTCGTTGCGAGGGGTGCACCGGGGCTGATTCCGAGGAACATGTTGAGACTCGTGCCATTGGGAGCAGGGACCGGCCCGGTCAACAACCCTGAAAGACCATCTAGCTGCACCATGCCAGTGCTCGAATCGATGAGGAGCGCGAAGGTGTTTTGCACAGGCGTTCCCCAGTAGACCATGTTGGTGTAGTCCACGCGCAGCTGCGTGAGCGAAGGGGCCGAAACGGAAACCGACGAAATTCCAGGCAAGAAGTTGAGATCACACCAAGCGCCCCAGAAGGGGTTGCCCGTCGTGGCAGCCGTGGCGGTTGCGGTGAAGGACGTGTCAGGGTTGGTGCCGAACATCGCACGACCGTTGGAGATCACATGGATTAGGGTGTGGGATGTGCCATAGAAGGGCACCGTGGAGGGGCCGCAAAGGGGCGCAAGGCCTAGCACGTGACTCGTGGATGTGTCATCGCCGGTCGGGCCCGGGATGCTCGGCAGAGATGTCTGACCGGTGAGTTCGCCCGCTTGCGACAGTGCGAACCCACCCGCTTGCGTTGGATCGACACAAAGGACTTGTGCACCGAGGGTGCCCGGCAATGTTCCAAAGGGAATCGCGAATGCCCCGGGTGACGGGAACAAGGAGGGCATGAGACCGCCGTTGACGAAGAACATGGTCGGGTGGCCAAAGACGAGGTTGAACACTTGCCCTGTGGGGAAGGTGATGCCTCCGCTGATGGAGGAAACCGTGGGCGCAAACTGGACTGCGATATCGAAGGGGAGACCGGCCGTCACGCCCACGCTGGCGAGAGAGGTTGCGCCGATGCATCGCGAGGACTGCGCCGCAGAGAAGGTCTGAGCCATAGCGCCATTGATGTTGAACATGCAGTTAGGTGTGTTGACTTGCCACATGGTCGGCACGGCACCCGGCAGGTAGTCGATCTTGATGATGGGCACGAACTCGTTGTTCGAGAAGCTCCACGTGGCACTGGTGCAGTTATTGAGCGTGCCGTAGCGATTGCCTCCATTCAGGCCAGCCGCCGCGCTGGCCCCATCCATTTGAGTCGTGCCCCAAATCGTTGTCGGCGCGCCGCACTTGGTGATCTGCACGATGAGGTCCTTGCCGAGAGTGGGGTCGAAGGTGAACGGTTGCGTGAGCCCCATAGGAATCCACGTGGCTGTCGGCATCCCCGGATTGGCGGGAACGCTCGGACTCGCCCAAGGGCCTGTGCGCACCAAGGTGGCGTCCGTGCCCATGTTGGCCGCGTAGTTCGTGTTGTAGGTCGCTGCGGTGTAGTTGTTGTTCGAGCTCGCGAGGGTCACGCTCAGGTTCGCAAAGCTGAAGGCATTGACGACGTTGGCGGGGGCCGCTGCGCGCACGGAAATCTCTGTGATGATGATTTGATAGTTGACTGCGAATTGAGCGGAGTCATAGACCCAGTGCCACTTCATGTCGCCTTGGTTGTTGACGATGTAGGGGGTCGAAGACGGTCCATCGACATTCATGAACCCATTGGGGAGGGTTTGACTGAGCTGCGCAACGCTAGGAAGCAAGGTGATGCAAACGAGCGCGAGCGTGCGGAATGTGGACATGGCGAATCCTCCAGCAGGCGAATGACGGTGGCGACAGGATCGCCTGCGAGAGTAGGCCGCGGCCTGTAAAGCTGCAAGGGAAAACGGACGTGAGCTCAGCCCACGGCGTTGGTTCAGGATGCGGCCAAACTCGGTGCCAATGCAGTGTTGTTGGTCTTGCGCGACTCAAACACGGTCAGGATCACGACATACCAATAGCCCGCAAAGAACAACCCGCAGAACGGCAGGGCGGTCCAAAGTCCCTGCTGCAAGGCATAGAACAGGATCACGCTGGAATACAGAGCGCCTAGGAACTCGGCAAGCACAATGAAGGACTTGGCGCCGAGGTAGCGCTGGCCGCCGCCGCTGGACTTGGGCGTGCGCACAAATGCACTTTGATGTCCGCAGAGGGCCTCAATGACCGCGCGTGTTTGGTTCAGCGACAAAGCTGTGCCCAAGGCCAGCAACCCAGGCACGAGGACGAGATCCCGCCAACGGAACCCTCGGGCGGCGAGGGTGGCCACGAGGAAGAGCACCACCGAGCCTGTGGCCGCGAGGAACATGCCGATGTCCATCACGACGCCGGCCCACCCTTCCAGCAACCGCGCGCGCAACATGAGCATGGGCAGCGTGAAGAGGAACACGGGCACAGCCGCCAAGTAGCAGAGGTTGCCCGTGAGGTGGAAGAACGCTTCTTTCCGAATGCGCCACGGCACAGGCGCGCTCATGACGGTGCCTAGCAGTTTCCGCATCACCTGAATGGAGCCCTTGGCCCAACGGTGTTGCTGAGTCTTGAACGCCGTCATGCTCTCTGGCAATTCGGAGGGGCAAGTCACGTCATCGCGATAGACAAAGCGCCAGCCGAGCAGTTGTGCACGGTAGGACAGATCCAGATCCTCCGTGAGCGTTTCATGGTGCCAGCCCCCCGCGGCCTCGATGGTGGCCTTGCGCCAGATGCCCGCCGTGCCGTTGAAGTTCATGTACAGGCCGTGGCGCGTGCGCGCGACGTGCTCAATGCGGAAATGCCCGTCGAGCATCACGCCCTGCAAGCGCGTCAACGCACTCGCCTGTTCGTTCAGATGGGCCCAACGCGCCTGCACGACACCCACGTCCGGTTCTTGGAAGTGCGGCATCAGTTGGCGCAGAAAATCCGGGCGCGGGACGAAATCCGCGTCGAAGACGGCGACGAAGGGGTGCTCCGTGGCGGCTAGGCCCGCGGCCAACGCGCCCGCCTTGAAGCCGGTGCGATCGGTTCTGTGGAGAAGCACGATGTCCAAGCCTGTTGACGCAAGTTCGGCAACCACGCGCCGCGCCAACAATGTTGTTTCATCGGTGCTGTCATCGAGGACTTGAATGCTGAGGCGATCCCGCGGCCAGTCGAGTTGCGCTGCATTGCGAATGATGCGCTCGACCACGGACGCCTCATTGAAGAGAGGTAATTGCACCGTGACGCCGGGCAAAGCCTCTTCAGCGAGTGCGGCGGGCACCATGGGATGCTGCTTACGGCGAGTCCACCAGCGGCGGACCAAAGCGAATCGATGGGAGCCGTAAAAGGACAGCAACAGCAGGAGGGCTGCGTAGATCAGCAGCAGAATCAAGGTGGCCCAATGCGGGCCTTCGGCCCCACGAACCGCCTGACGCAGCAGCTCATTGTCGAACAGAAATGTGGGATGAGAGAACACGGATGGAAGGAGCGCGATTTGCGCGACGCTTGGGGGATGATATGGCGGTGCCGCCATGACGCCAACACAACCGCCATTCATGGAGGGTGATCTCTCAGAGGCCTGCGCCTACGACTATCCGCTGCCCGAGGATCGCATCGCGCAGATCCCAGCCGCAGAGCGAGATGGGGCGCAACTGCTTGTGGCGCGCCGCACCGGCGAGATCAGTGATCACGGACTCGCTGAGTTGCCGGCACTTGTGCGTGCTGGAGACCTCATGATCTTCAACGACACGAAGGTCATGGCCGCGCGCCTTGAAGGACAGCGCTGCGCCACTGGCGGTCGCGCGGAGTTTCTGGTCTTGAACGCAGTGGGGTCGAGTTTGGAAGGGCTACTGAAAACGCGCGGCACCCCAGAACCTCACGAACGCTTTGTGTTCGGGCACGGGCTCGAGCTCGAGCTCCAATCGGCAGTGGCTGCGGGGCACGCACACTTGCAAGTTGTGGGCGGTGGCTCTGCGCTAGATGCGCTAGACGACCACGGCCGGATGCCGCTGCCGCCGTATATCAGGCGTTCTCGAGGAGCGGATGAACGAGATGCCCTAGATCGCGAGCGCTACCAAACGGAGCACGCTGCGAATCTCGGAGCGGCCGCGGCACCCACCGCGGGCCTGCACTTCACCCGTGGGCTACGTCAAGCACTCGCCCGCGCGTCCGTGGAATCTGCAACGATCACGTTGCACACCGGGCTAGGGACCTTCAAACCTCTGTCCGCAGGAACGCTAGACGCTCACAGGATGCACGAAGAGGTGTTCACGGTGCCCGCTGCCACCGCTGCCGCCTATGGGGCTTGCAGGGCGCGGGGGGGGAGAGTCATCGCCGTCGGCACCACCGTGTTGCGCGCATTGGAGACCGTGTGTGTGGAGTCGTCGTCAGGAAGCATGCGCCTAGATCCTCAACAGGGCAGCACGCGATTGTTTCTTCGGCCACCAGCGACGGTGCGCTCTGCGGATTTGCTCTTCACCAATTTCCATGCGCCCCGCAGCACGCTCTTGGTCTTGCTGGCTGCCTTCGCTGGTCATGAGGTCATGCGGCGGGCGTACGCCCATGCATTGAGCAAGTCGTATCGCTTCCTGTCCTACGGCGACGCGACGTTGTTTGAGAATCGGTGCTCTACTTCCTGAGCCACCACGAAAAAAACTCCGCCGGAAACCTCGAGGGTTTCCAGCGGAGCCTTGTGGCCTTCAGTGCTGAAGGCTCGGGATCAGATATCCAGAATGGCCGCATTGCCTGCGGCAGGGTCGGCCATCAGCAAGCCCGTGACGGGGGTGGTGGGATTGCTCGCAAAGGTCACGGTCACCGTGGCTCCGATGTAGGCGTTGCCGGTGGTGTTCTGCGTCGCTGCGGAATCGCAGTCGAACAGGAACACGTCCACGCCAGCTTGGAAGCTGCTGAAGTTGAAGCTGATGCCCGGGTAAGCACCCACCGGTGTGGCGAGAGCGGTGCCCACTGGTGCATAGCCCATGGGGTTCACGGAGGTGTCTAGGCCACAATAGGCATTCGAGTTCAGGCGATAGCTCGTGCCTGCTGCCAGAGTGCCGCCCGTATTGAGCGCGCCCGCTGGGAAGAAGCCCGTGGCCGTGCCGCCGTTGGCCACGCAGGTCGAGGCGTCGATGGTGACGGAGAGGATGTCATCCACGCCGGTGTTCCAGATCTCCCAGAACGTGGACACCTGAATGGCACCGTTGCCGCGTGCTTCGATGTGCAGGTGCGCACCCGGGTTCACCACGGAAGGATTGGAGAACACGAAGCTGCCACGATTGGAGATGCCGAGGCTCGCCGGATAGGCCGGATCGGGCGCAAGGAATTGCATGTCGATCACGTCGCCGTCTTGGAACAAGCCAGCAGGAATCGTGAAGCCGTTGTTGGGGCTGACGTTGTACTGATAAGGAATGGGCATGCTCAGCAGGGCCAAGCCGGGGAGAGCGCCCAATCCCAACGCATCAGGCCAGATCACCGCTGCGGGGTAAAGGGGCCACGAGTAACCGTGGCCGAGTTGAAGGCCCGCGAGGCCTGGAGTCATGTAGCTAGCCGTCATGGGAGCTGGCAGGCGCAACGAATTGACGTACGGATTCGTGGCGGGCAGACCGAGCCCAGGCCCGTGAATGTTGATCAGGCAGCTCGCAGGCACGCCGGTCATGATGGTTGAAGAAGTACCCGCCCATTCGATGGGCGTGTTGTTGGTCATGATGCGCTGGCCAGTGGAGAGTCCGTCGCCGTTGGTTCCCACTTGGCAAATGTGTGGCTGCACCGAGCCGTCGCAATTGAAGTAGACCTTGTCGGGGATGTTCGATGCGCCGGAAGGACCGGTGCCCGTAGCAGCGCTGTTCATATCCGCGGCGATGTCACCCACCGTGCGGGGGAATGAATAGACGCGGATTTCATCCATGTTGAATTGAGGGCTAGAGGCGGTCGAGCCGTTGTAGCCGCAGATGCTGAGGTTGGTGCCGGCCCACGTCACGCCGCCGACCACCGTGGTTTGAGGCATCGAGATGTCGAGAACTCCGTTGATGTACCAAGCCAGATTTCCGGCCGTTGCGCCAGCCGCAGGCGTGTGCACCAAGGCCACGTGCACCCACGTGCCGGGAGTGGCGAATGGCAGGCCAGCCGTGATCATCTGGTTAGAAACTCCGCGAATGATCATCTTGCTAGCGCCTGCGATACCACCGATGAAGCAGCGGAACGCACCGCCACTTGCACCTGCGGTGGTGGGGGCAATCATGGTGTTGTCACCGAAGATGTAGTCGGCGTTACCGGTGGTTGCCGTGGCGCGCTTGATCCAGAACTGAAGCGTGAAGCCAGTGCCGCCGGAGTTCGTGGCCCAAGCGGTGGGCAAGTACGAACTGTTCGCGGGGGATGTGTTGCGCAAGAGTGAGCCTGTGCCCACCATGAAATTCACGGCATCCACAGAGATCTGGGTGCCGATGGTCTGGGCGAATGGGTTGGTGACGCTGCTGCCTTGGTTGAACAGTGTGATCTGAGCTGACGCGCTGCCGGCAGCCAACAGCAGGATCGCGCAAAGTGGTAGTGGGCGCACAAGAAGCTCCTCAAAGCGGATGAATCCCGACTCGACTCGCGGCGGGGCACACGCGGCCTCGCCCATGGAGGACGAGCGGTCGATGATCGCGATGAAATGTAGTGCTTCTCTGAAGCGCAAGTCAAGCAACAAAGGGGCAGTTCATCCGGCGGGTCTAGGAATTGATCGCCCGCAGGGTGGCCCGCAGGCCTTCGTCGTCCCAATGCCCCTCTTTGAACCCAGAGCGGTGAATCACGCTAAGCCCCGCAAGACATGCGAGTTGCGTTGCTTCTTGCGCACGGATTTTTCCCGCCGCGATCATCGCTGGAGCAGATCCGACGCTCGCTGCTGCGCAAAGTTCACGGAGTGTCGCAATACCCTCAATGGCGGTGGCGGCTCCGCCACTCGTGAGCAGGCTCCGAATTCCCATGTTGACGAGTTCTTGCGCAACCGCTAAGGGCTCGCGCACCCGATCAAAGGCCCTGTGAAAAGTGACCGGCAGTGACGCAGCAGCATCCACGCAGCGCAGGGTCGCGTCACGATCTAGCGTGCCGTCGATCCTGAGCACTCCGAGGACGAAGGCATCAACTCCGAGCTCGCGCAGGCGCTGCATGCTGCGGAGCATGGTTTCCAACTCCGCCGGGCTCGCAGTGAACGGGCCTGGTTTCACGCGCACCATGACGCTCATGGTTCCTGGGAACTCGCGGCGAACACTGCGCACAAGGTCTTCCGAGGGCGTGAGCCCGTCTAAGTGCAAGTCCGCGCACAGTTCCAAACGAGGAACGCCCAGATCCCGAAGTGCCGCGCCAAACGGGCCATCGATTGCAACCTCTAGCAGCGGCTTCATGAACCCATGCTAACGGAGGCGCTTGACGCTTGGGCCAGTCGGGCACAATGAAGGCGTGAACAAGACTTGCATTCTGTGCGCGGCGGATGGCGGCGAAGTGTTGATGCGCAGCGACACGTGGCGGGTGGTGATCGCTGACGACGAGCCCCTGCACCCCTGCCTCGTGCGCGTGATCGCCAATCAGCATGTCACAGAGATGACCGACCTCGATGCAGCAGCGCGGTTGCAGCTCATGGAACTGGTGTTTCGTGCGGAAGCTGCGCTTCGCCGATTGCTCAAGCCAGTCAAGATCAACCTTGCGAGCCTAGGCAACATGACTCCGCATCTGCATTGGCATGTCGTCCCACGGCAGCGCGATGACCCACATTTTCCGGGCGCCATCTGGAGTCCGCCGCAGCGGCAGACCGGCGTTGTGCTGCGGCCGGCAGGATTTGCTGACGCCCTGCGTACAGCCTTGGAGAGCGCACCATGAATCTGCGCATTGTTCTCGCTTGCTTGGCGGTGCTTTCGTGCTTCGAAGCACAGCAACCGCAGCTCCTGTTCTTGACCCACTCGGCCACCTTCGTGCACAGCGTGGTGAAGCGGCCGGAATCCGGCGAACTGTCGCTCGCTGAGCGCGAACTTGGCCGTATCGCAACGGACTTCCGTGTGCGATCCACACAAGACTGCAAGGAGATCACTCCTGAGGCCATTGCCGCGCAGAAGGTGATCGCGTTCTACACCACTGGCGAACTCCCCATTAGTGCAGAAGGCCGCGCGGCCTTGGTGCGCTTCATCGAAGCCGGCGGTGGGTTCGTGGGCATCCACTGTGCGACCGACACTTTCTACGAGTGGCCAGAGTTCGGGGCCATGTTGGGCGGGCGTTTCGATGGCCATCCATGGCATCAAGAGGTCAACATCGTGGTGGAGGATGCGGCGCACCCTTCCACGCGGCACCTAGGCCACGCATTCCGCATCAAGGACGAGATCTATCAGATGAAGGAGTTCTCGCGCTCCGGCAAGCAAGTGCTCTTGAGCCTTGATGGCCAGAGTGTCGCGATCGAGAAAGGGAAACGCTCCGACGGCGACTACGCGCTCTCGTGGTGTCGCCGCTACGGAAAGGGCCGCGTTTTCTACACCGCACTAGGTCACCGAGAGGAAGTCTGGGCTGACATGGCCTTCAGGAAACACCTGAACCAAGGCATTCGTTGGGCCGCGGGGCTTGAGACGGTTGAGCCAGCACCCATGGTTGCCACCGATTTGTTGGCCGCCGAAGCCGAGCGAACGTTCACCACAGCAGCGGGAGCGTCTTATCCATGGGTCCGGACGAGTACGGGCCATGAATTAGCGCCCGAGGCAGCGTTCTACGGGCAAGCCGCAGAGGCGGGCACGGTGCATCTCGAGTTCCGTGCAGCGTCGAGCGCTGCTTCTGCACGCTTGCTGCTCAATGGCAAGCACGAGCTCGTGCTCGGACAGGCGGCGGGTGCTGGTCGCTTTGCAGGCATCGACAATCCCGTGCAAGAGGCCAGTGATGGTTGGCAGGTCGTAGACATCTCTTGGCGCACGGGGCCCCGCGCTGATCAGCAGTGTTGGAATGTGCGATGGAACGAAACGCCCATTCACTGCAGCGTGGAGTTGCCGCGACTTCGGAAAGAGGATGCACTTGAGCTGCTGAAGCTCGAGCGTATTCAGGGCAGCTTGATCTTTCGCAGCATGTGGTGCACCACGCGGCGCTAGTGGCTCATTCCGGCAGGTCGGCGGCCGGGCGCACCACCGAGGCCAGCGGCAAGCCGACGAGGTAAACCAGACTCATCACCGCCGCCATGCGACCCAAGTCATGGTCGAACGCGGTGCTGAGAGTTCCTGAAAGCAGAGTGCCTGCCGCGGCAAGGATTCGTCCTGCATTGAACGCGAATCCCTGTCCCGTGGCGCGCAGGCGCGTGGGCCAGAGTTCTGGCAAGGCCAGGGGCAACCAACCAAAGAAGCCCGCGCTGAAGGTGCCAGTCAGCAGGCAGAGGCCGTGCAGACTCGCGCTGTCGTGTGGATCGGTGCGAAAGAGCCACGCGGTGCTTGCCACGGAGCCCAGAGTGAGCAAGACGAAGCTCGCACGGCGGCCCATGCGTTCCGCAACGAACGGCGCAGCGAAGCTTCCCAACGTGAACCCGACGGCGCACCAGACGTACGCAAGCGATCGAGCTGCGTGGCGCGCAGCGGGGTCTGCAAGGGCATAGGCGCTGTTCACCCACGACGGCACCCACTGCACCGAACACCACATGCCAATGAGCGCGACGGCGCCGAGGCCCGTGGCTGCGAGGGTGTGTGAGCGCTGATGTGGCGCGAAGATCTCGCGGATGCGAGGCGGGGCACTGCTGCGACGGGCATCCTCCCAGCGGGCGGATTCGGGCACGTGACGTCGAATGAAGAACGTGATCAGGGCAGGAAGTGCGCCCAAGAGAAAGAGCATGCGCCAGCCGGAACCGTCAGCGCCGAAGAGGAAACGAACTGCATCCGTTCCGAAGAGTGGTTCAAGTTTGAGAGCCAGAGCTCCGGCTTCGTGGCCCATCCACCAACCCAGCAGGGCCATGAGGAGGATGCCCACGTTCGCGGCACATCCGATCATGGCTGCGAGAAACGCTGCGCGCCCGCGGGGGAAGACTTCACGCACGAGGGCGAGTCCTACAGCCCACTCGCCTCCCATTCCGAGGGACGCCAACGTCCGCAGCAGCATCAACTGCCAAGCCTCCGTCACGCCTGCGGAGAGGCCGCTGCACAGGGCGTAACACAGAATGCTCCACGAGAGCGCCTTGATGCGCCCTATGCGGTCAGCCAACCAGCCGAACAGCAGCCCACCACCCGCGGCACCCACGAGAAAGCCTGCGTAGATGGCGCCCTTCCATGCATCTTGCGCGGCCTTGTCAGGGCCCACGAGCTCGGTGAGGGCTGGGCCCGCGATGAGCGGGAAGAGTCCCATTTCGAGGCCATCGAATAGCCAGCCCAAGACGGCTGCCCACAGTGCAGCCATGCGACCTCGTTGTTCCATTAGCGTCCGCTCTCCAATTCGGTTGCCGTCCAAGGACGCCCGCGTTGCGCGTGGCGCTGGCGCAACGTCGCGACCAATTCTGCCCGCACGGCGCTTTCTTCGTGACCGAAACTTCTTCGGACGTAGGTGGCTAGCGCTGCAAGATCGTCGTCCATCAGCGGATTGAAGCGCGGCATTTCGGTGCCGTATTGGCTGCGGCCGTTTCCCGCGCTGCTGAAACCATCCAAGAGGATGCGCGCGATGACGTCGGGGGCTTTGGGAACGCGCTCCGAGGCAGCGAGGGAGGGCGCCACACCCTCCATGCCGCGGCCATTGGACTGATGACACGCGACGCAGTGAAACTGAAACAAGGCCTTGCCTCGTTCGACGAGTCCCCGTTCGTTCGCGTCGAGTTGCACCGGTGCGGAGGGGCCCCCTTCGCGTCCCGGCCAAGTGAAGTGATGCTGGAAAACTTGGTCAGTGAGGATGTAGTGCTGAATGGCATCCGACGGAGCTGTGTCGAAGGCGAGGGCGCGCCGCGGGTTCTCAGCTTGCAACGCTGCGCGCAGAGCGTTGGTGAGGAAACCCGTTGGCTGAGTGGCTGGTGTGGCTGTTGCCGCAGCAAGAACACGGAGCAGCCCGTGCGTCTGACGGCGCACGAGGGCATGTCGGAGGAGCGTCGGCAGGGCCTTGCCGCCGCCCCGTCGAATGAGTGCGAGAGCGAGATCAGCTTCGCGATCCAAGCAGCCGCTCAAGGCGAGGGTGTGCAGGCTCGGGACATCCCGAGTCAGGAGATCCAAGAGCAATTCCTCGCTTGCAGCACCTCGGACGCGTGCCAAGACCAGGGCCGCATGTTGTACGACCCGCGCGTCGCGGTCCTTGAGGGCGGCGCTCAAGGCACCGCGCAAGGCGCTGTCCTCCATCTTTTCTGCGACGACAGGCAAGAGGAGTAGGGCCTCGGCGCGCACTTCGGCGGCTCGATCCTGAAGGGCCAACAAGAGAGACGTGGAATCGAGGGATTGAAGTCCCTCGAGGGTGCGGAGCGCATGGAGTTTCGCGAGGGGCGCACCCTCACGTTGCAAGAGACTCTTCAAAGCCGGCACGACGGCAAGGGCGTTGCGTTCGAGCAGCAGACGTTGAGCGTGATCGCGCACGGTGCCGGTGGGGTGAGCGAGAAGCTCCACCAATTCCGCGTCAGAGTTGCGCGCTGGTTGCGGCGCGTTCTGCCGCGGCTGCTGCGCTGCGCGGACGCGCCAAATGCGTCCGAGATCTAGTGGTTCTTCGAGTTTGCGCGCTTCGATTTGTCGGCGGAGCCATGTGGTGACAAAGAGCTTGTGCTGGATCACACCGCGCGCCATGTCCGCAACGTAGAGCGCGCCGTCTAAGCCCTCGGTGAGGCCGACGGGGCGAAAGCGCTCGTCCGTGCTAGCGAGAAACTCTTGTTGCGGTTGTGCAATGCGCGCCTCGAGGCCGCTCGCGGTGGCGTGAAGCACATTCCGGCGCACGAGGTTCCCGCACGGTTCGCAGACGAATGCGCTGCCGCGGCGGTTCTCGCCGAGGGCGTCCGAGCGAAGGATCAACGGCGCACAGGCACCGGTGAAGTTGGCCAAGCGCCCCTCGCGCAATGTGCCTTGCTGATAGCCGCGGTTCACTCCGGGTGTGATGTGAATGGGGAAGACGCTTTGATCGTCAGCGATGCGGATATCGGCGAGTCCCGCTGTGCGCAAAGCGGGATTCTCCGCGATCCAGTGCGCAGGCATGAGCGCCGCCCGCAGCTGGTCGCTGTTGCTGTTGAAGTAGAACCGGCCCCAGTCATCCATGCTGAGTCCCCATTGGCCGTGAGCAAGGGAAGGTTCGACTTGCAGGCGTTGCCCATCCCAGCGCATGCGCGCGGGGTGATTGGCCCAATGCAACCAATTGTCGAGGCCTTGGACGAGACCGTTGGGTGCGTGTTCTGGACTGTGGCGACCGCTGAAATTCGCCAAGAGAATGCGCTCGGACTCTGGAACGAGATCGCCGTCGGCGTCTGCAAAAAAGCGGAGCCAGGGTGGTTCGAGCACCAGAATGCCGCCCCGCACAAAAGCCATGGCGCGGGGCAGAACGAGATCTTCCGCGAACTCTGTGCGCTTGTCCGCGCGCCCATCGCCGTCGGTGTCCTCGAGCACGGCAATGCAGCCCGTTGCTCGCTCTTCGTCATGGCCATCGACGTCGGGCATGTAGCCGCGCATTTCGACGACCCACAGCCGTCCCATGGCGTCGAAGCGAATCGCAACTGGAGTTTGGACGAGCGGCTCTGCTGCAAAGAGCTCCACCACCAAGCCCTGTTCAACTTGCAGCGCGGCCAAGGCTTCGGCGGCACTGAGCGGTGGAGGCGCGGGCAGCACGAGGGCAGGAGCGAGTGGTGGTTGCGGCTCACCTGGATGATCGCCGCGCTGCGCCTGCAAGGAGAGTGCGAGAAGAAGCGTGAATGCGATTCTGCGCACCGCGGCGAGAGTAACATGCGTCCATGAAACATGCGCTGCTCTTGTGTGCCACGTTCAGCATGGTCGTTGCAGCGCAGCAGCCGGGATTACGTGTGGACGCGGTTGGTCGAGCGTACGTCTCCACATTGATCGAAGTGCCCGAGGATGCAGCTGACGTGGGCGCATGGGGCAGCGGCAACGACGTCATGCCGGTGGTGCGCATGGCCAGTTGCGATCCGGTGCATCCCCGGGCAGCAGCTTGGCTTTGGTTGCGTGGTTCAACGGATGGTTCAACGCGCACGTTGCATCCGGTGCCCGCTCCTGACTCGGATGGCAACGGCGCAGAGTGGTGGAGTCTCGGCGTGGAGTTGAATGAGCGCTCCATGTTCCTCAAGGGCAAGCGCTTTCTCAGCACGGTGAGCGCCGCCTATGACAAGCAGCGAGTCGAGGACACCATGAAGCCGTGGCAAGAGCTATTCGCCGCGGATGGCGCCTTGAAACTCACCAAGGGTGCAGGCGGCCAGTACCCCCACCACAGAGGAGTGTTCCTCGGTTGGAACAGCGTGGAGCATGGGGGAGCTGTGCATGACTTCTGGCACTGCCGCAAAGGGGTGAGCATTCGCCATCGACGCTTCCTCGATGGAGGGGCCGCATCAAGCCCTGCCGCCGCGCGCCTCGTGATGGAACACGAATGGTGTCTTGCGAATGACAAGCCCGTGGTGAGTGAGGTTCGCAGCCTGACGGCCTTCAGCGGTGATGGGTTTCGCGCGTTGGATGTCGCGATTGTGCTGCGTGCGCTCTCAGGGCCAGTCAAGTTAGGGGGCGACGCGCACCATGCGGGCTTTCATGTGCGTGCCGCCGACGCCGTGTGTGCGGCAGAGAAAGAGACCAAGACCTTCCTCCCAGAGTCAGCGCGTGCTCTCGGCAACGACATTCATGCGGATCTCCACTGGGGCGCAATGGCATTTCCTCTTGAGGGCCGAACGTTCACGGTGTTGCTGATCGAGCATCCGGACAACCCGGCCGGTTCTGTGGTGAGCGCGCGCCCGTACGGCCGCTTGGGCTTCATGCCACAAGCCACCCTGACTCCAGACAAGCCACTCCTCCTGCGTTGGAGAATCGTGGTGTTCGAGGAACTCGTGCGAGAACCTGCAGTCTTGGAAACGCACGCCTCGACCTATCGCGCTCCGCCGCGTATCGCAGTTCTGCGTTGACCTGAGTGACGCCTAGCGCGGTGCCGCCGTTTCACTGAGGCTGCGGAGCGGCATCAGTCTCTCGTAGAAGGCAACTCCCTTGTCGTCGATGAATCGTGCTTCGAGAACTTCCGGGGCATCATCGCGCACGCGCAGGATCAGCCCGGCCATCGCCAAGCCCTTGTCGAAAATGAGGTCGCGGTGATCAGGGCCGTTCGACTCAATGACCTGTGCGGCTAGTGGAGAGGAAACAAACTCCGGAAGGCGATAGCCAGAGAGTGCTTCGGAGCGGTGCTCGAACGCGCGGCAGCGATGAAGGTCCCCGCCGACGAGGACAACTCCTGAGATCTTCTGCGCTCCGATGAAGCGCCACAGTCGCTCGCGCTCGTGAGGCCAGTTCATCCAGTGATCTTTCTTGCCGGGGCGCACGGCTTCGTTCCACACGAGTCCCGTGCACAGGATCTTGAAGGGGGCAGTGCTCGCCTTCAGCCCATCTTCAAGCCATTTCCATTGCGCTGAACCCAAGAGTGATTTTCTGCCTTGAGCATCCTCCTCAGTGTCTGCGAACCAGCGCGCATCAATGAGAAAAACTTCCAGCGGGCCGCGGCGAAAACTGGTGTAGATGCCCTGTGCGTTTTCGCCGGCGCTTGCAAGAGCGCTCCACTCGAGCAGAGCTTGGCGCGAGTTCTCGCGTCCAGCGATGGCCCCGAACTCATCGTTCACTCCGTAGTCGTGGTCATCCCATGTGGTCCATACGGGGACTTTTTGGAGCAGTGCTTTCAGCTCAGGCACTCGATGAAAGGTGCGCCTGCGGCTGCGTTGCACCTCGAGGCGGGTGTTGTTGATGTAGGGCGTGTCGCCGAGCAGCACGAGGCCGTCGATTGCAGCTTCTCCAAGCCGCGTCCAAAGGGGTTGGCGCGGAACAGCGAGATCATCGGCGCACGAAACGAAGGCGAGCGCTTGCGCCTTCGCGTCGGCGCGAGGCGTGCTGATGCTGCGCTCGATAGGCTGCGCGCCAGTGCCGCCACTCAGCCGCAGCGTCCACTTGGTGTTGGCTGCGAGCCCTGTGAAATCGAAGTGCAGCATGTTGTCAGCGTCGCTCCGCGCCTCCTGCACGACCTGCCGCATGTCGTTCGCAGAGCTGAGCTCCGCGCGGATGCTTCCGCTCGCCGCGGCGCGGGCATAGACGTGGATGGACTGTGCGTCCACATGGCCAACAAACGGGCCGTCAGTCAGCAGTGGCTCGGCGCTGCACGCGATCAAGAACATGCTGAGCACGAGGCCGATGGCCGATAACCGGATGCGGGATAGCCTCATGTCCACGGTTGTAACCCACGCCGACACGCATCTTCAGGATTCGACGCAAGACGCGCGCCCGGTCCTAGAGCGCCTCCTAGACCCCGCGTTGGGGGCGCTCGAAGCCCAAGCACTCTTGGCGGGACTCTTGGCCGCGGATGATGCGGATGCATGGAGCTCGTTGGAAGCCGCACTGCCGCGCCTGCGGCCTGCAGTGGTGCTGCATTTTCGCAAGGGGCTTCAGCGCTCCACCCTGCGCCTAGACGGCATCCTGCTGTCGCATCCGGATCCCGCAGTGCGCGCTCAAGTCACCCGCGACTTGCAGATCGTCAACGAGTCCACTGGCCTACTACTGCTGCTCCGGGCAGCCCGCGATTCGTTCGCCGGCAATGCGCGCCGCGCGTGTGTTGCCCTGGAGGCCTCCGTGCGCGCCAAGCCGCTGTTGTTGACAGAGGCGCCCGAAGCGTCGGCACTCGCAATCCTCGGCGTGTTGCCAGCGACGCTCACACTGGAGTATGTGGAGCAGCGCAATCCAGAAGCACTGCGCACGCTGGCTGTGTCTGCGCTCGGTGATCGGCGCTGCGCTGGCGCTCGCGAAGTGTTGCTCAAGGCCGCCGTTGCGGGGGGCACGGAAGTGGCCATCAGGGCGACGAAGAGCCTGCTGGGCTTGGACGCTCCCGAAGAGGACTTCTTGGCGATTCACGCGTCTGGTCCACCTCAGGCGCGCGTGAGTTGTCTGGAAGCGCTTGGGCAACGGCAAGGGGAACGGGGCCTTGAATTGCTCCTGCGTTCGATGGGCGATGAACTGGTGGCGGTGCGCCGCGTTGCGCTTGCGGGGCTCATTCGCCGCAATCCGGCGCAGTTGCCGGCGTACCTCGAACTCGCACTGAAAGACGCTGACGAGGTTCTCGCGGGGATGGCCCTCGATGCAGCCTTGCAACACGACGGCACCACGGAGCTCTTGCTCAAGCTGGCGGCGGATCCGGATGGCGCTGCCGGACTGCCGGCTCTAGCGGAACTCGCGCGTCGCGGAGCAGCAGGGGAACTCATGCAGACGCGGGCTCCTGCGCTCTTGCTGTGGGGAGCCACGTTGACCGAAGTGCGGCGCACACGCATGGTGGACGGCATCATGGCTGTTGCGCGCCATGCGGCTGCGGCCGGGCAGGTGGCTGTCTTTCCAGGGCTGATTGCCCTTGGATCTTCGGTGATTCGCGGCTTGCGCCGTACGGCCGGAGAAGCCCTGCTGACCTTCGGGCCTGCCGTGCGCGGCGACGCGCTCGCGGCATTGGTGGACACTCGCGATCGCGACCTGCTAGTGACCGTGGCCCGTGGTCTTGTCGAAAGCAAGGACTCACGCGCCTTCGTGCCGCTCTTGCGCATCACGCTCGAATGTCGCGGCCGCATGGTGCCATGGGCTGTCAAGGCGCTCGCGGATAGCGAACTCTATTCCGATGTGGAGGCCCTGCTGCAGGCGCTGCATTCACCGCACAGCACGGCCCGTCGCGCGGCGGCGCACCGACTGATGGAACTCAAAGACCCACGTGCTGCAGACGGGCTGCTCGTGGTTTCTGCCGACGCGGACGTTGAGGTGCAACTCGCGGCCATTGAGGCCCTCGTGCCTTTCACGGCGGAACGTGAGGATGTCAAGGCGCGCATGCTGGAGGTGTTGCAGTTCGGAGACCTGTCCGTGCGGCAGGCGGCCTGCGAGGCCCTCGGAGTGGCGCGCGTTCAAGAAGCGTTGCCCACCTTGATCGGGTTGCTCGGCAACAACTTCTTGCGTCCGCGCGTGACAGAGGCCCTTCGGCTCATCGGGGACCGTCGCGGGTTCATTGCCTTGCGGCGACTCGAACGCCGAGAGACGCGTCGCAAAGAGATGAAGGCGCGCGCTCGGGCAGCATTGCCCGTCGAAAAATCGTAGCGCTAAGCCTTGGCTTCACGCCTAGCGCGCAGCCGCCGATAGGGAGAGCGTCCGTGCATTTTTGTGCGCGGCAGAGGGACTATCTCGGTGGACGTCGGTGATCATCTCGTAGCGGCAGGGGTGTTGACCTCCGAGAGGCTCGCGGAAGCGCGTGCCGTCGGGGGAGACTCTCTCGCAACGACATTGGTCGAGCGCCGCATGGTCTCTGAGAAGGACCTCGTGGACGCCGTGGCCACGCGCTTCAAACTCGAGCGCGCGGACCTCGAGAACCTTGACGTCGAGCCCGACATCCTCAAGGTGTTTTCAGAGAGTTTGAGCCGGCAGACAGGAACGCTGCCCATCAAGCGTGATGGGGCATCGCTGTTGGTGGCAACTTCAGACCCAGCCAACGAGCCTTTGCAGGATCGCTTGGCGCGCTCCACAGGTTGTGCGGTGCGTTTCGCGATCGCTGGCCCCAAAGCCATCGAGCGCGCGCGGGCTGCGCTGTATGGCAAGAAGTCGACGAAGGCTGCTCCGACGATCCCCGGTCCACAACTGAAAGAGCTAGATCAGATCTTGAAGCGTGCGGCCGAAGAAGCGGCCCCCGTTTCGGATGTCGCCGAGGGTGATCCGCGGAACCTCACCAAGTTGGAGGTGCGCGATCTCGATGCGCCCATCGTGCGCATGGTGAACGGCTTGCTGCTCAAGGCGCTGAGGATGCGTGCTAGCGACATCCACATCGAGCCGTTGGAAGACTCGCTGCGGGTGCGCTTGCGCGTGGACGGCATGATGCAAGAGGTGTTGCGCATGTCCAAAGACCTACGCGGCACTCTCTCGTCGTGCGTCAAGATCATGAGCGGCATGGACATCGCGGAGCGGCGCGTGCCGCAAGACGGCGGCATCAAACTGGCGCTAGATGAGCGCAATGCCGTGGACTTCCGTGTTTCGAGTCTGCCGGGCATTCACGGCGAGAAACTCGTGCTGCGCGTGCTAGGGACAGGCGATCTGCGCGACAGCGTGGACGAACTCGGCTTTGAATCGCGCTCGCTCGAACTCGTCCGCGAGGCGGTGAATAACCCTTGCGGCATGATCCTCGTGACTGGGCCGACAGGCAGCGGCAAGACCACCACGCTCTACACCATCCTCAATCAGTTGAATCAGCCGGATGTGAACATCGTGACGGCCGAGGATCCGGTTGAGTACACCTTGGCGGGTCTGACTCAGGTTCACGTGCGCCACCAAACCGGCTTGACCTTCGACGCAGCCCTGCGCTCGTTCTTGCGTCAGGACCCGGACATCATCTTGGTTGGTGAGATGCGCGACTTCGAAACAGCCAGCATTGCCGTCAAGGCGGCATTGACGGGACACCTTGTGCTGAGCACCTTGCACACCAACGACGCCCCGAGCACGGTGGTGCGTCTCGTCGATATGGGCATCGAGCCCTATCTGGTGGCGAGTGCAGTGAAGCTCGTCGTTGCGCAGCGTTTGGTGCGAAAGATCTGCACCAACTGCCGTGAGGAGACAGACCTCGCGGCATTGCAACGCAGCGACCTTGATCAGGGCATCTTGTCCTCGGTGGAGCGCCTCTGTCGCGGGCGCGGATGTGAGCAGTGCGCAGGCTCCGGCTATCGCGGTCGGCAGCCAGTCTTCGAAGTCATGGCCGTGAAGTCCAAAGAGATGAAACGCGCCATCACCGAAGGCGGAACAGAAGTCCAGGTGGGCCAGATCGGCAAGCGCGAAGGGATGCATACGCTTGCCGACTGCGCCATCGAGCTTGTCAACAGGGGCGTGACCACCCTTGAAGAAGCCCGCGGCATCATCTTGGCCGAGTAATGCCGCGCTTGCACCCGAAACGATGACGTTCGTTGATCTCCACAAAATCTATCGCTCCGGCGCTTGAGCCGGGTTGGTATCTAAGTCCTGCGTTCGCAGCACCACGTCTCGAACTGCCAGGCCCGAGTCGGCTCGCACCCCAAGAGCGCGAGTTGTTAGACGACGTGTCGCGACTTGTGACGGAGGGGACTCTCGTCTTGCCGCCCACGCCCCACACGGCCATGCAGGCCTTGCAGGCGTTGAAGGCCGCAGATGTGGATTTCGCGGGCGTGGCCGCGCGCATTTCGGCTGATCCCGTGCTGGCAGCGCTCGTGCTGCGACAAGCCAACTCGCCGCTCTATGCCGGCCGCGCTGGCAAGAGTTTGAGCATTCAAGATGCTCTCGGGCGCATTGGCATTCGTCGCATGCGCGAAGTGATTCTGTCGGCGGTGCTGTGCCGCACAGCCGCAGGTCTCAAGTCACGCGCTTGGGCGGAAATGGAGTCCACACATGCGCTGGTTTGCGCCGAACTCGCACGCTTGCTCGGCGTGCGCATTGGGCTCGAGGAAGAGCAGTGTCACACGGCAGGCCTCTTGCATGACATCGGCCGCCTGCCACTGTTGAAGGGTTTGGAGGCACGCGGTGCCTTACCGGATCAGCCCTCGCGCGACGGGGCCGCGGAAATCATCGTGGAGTGTTTGCACCGCGCGGTGGGACAACGGTTAGCGAGCAGTTGGGGCCTGCCTGAGAGCGTGACGGATGCCGCATTCCACCACATGAACGGTCGGCGTTCAGACGAACCACGCACGGCGGAGTTTCGCACGACCTGTGTCGCGGAACTTGCTTCAGATGTGTGTCACGCTCTCGGACTCGGGCGCTTCATGCGGCCCTTCAATGTGCTGGAGGCCGCGACCCAAGCCCTACCGAGCGTGGATCGCGAATCTCTTGTGGACTGGCTCGACATCGATGTGCCCGCGCTCATGAGTGCCGGCGCGGGCGGTGCAGCATCACTTCACTTTCTGCGTGTGTAGTTGATGGTCATGTTCTTCATCTCGCCCTCGGGCGTGACGAGGTACATGGTGAAGAAGTGGTTGTCCATGCTCTTCACTTCGGTGGTCATCCGGAACTTCATGGTCTGAGAACTGCCTGGGTCGATGAACTCAGACATGGCCGTCCACGTCTTAGTCTTGGAGTCCCACTCCGAGACCGAGTTCATGATGACGGGAGCCATACTGTCGATCCATGTCCCGACCCATTTCTTCTGCGTGATGTCGTAGCCAAAAACGGAGTGACCGGAAAACTCTGTGCCGAACATGGACGACTTGTAGTCAGCAATGGCCCAGTACTCGTTGGGTGACATGAGCTTGGTTGAGCAGATGCCCTTCGAGACGTGGGGCGGCTGCGAAGGGTCCATCCACATGGTGTTCTCGACGTCCCATTCGCCAACAATGAACTTCAGCACGTCCTGTTCGGGGTAGCGTTCGGGCTTCGGCATCAGCGCCGCTCCGAGTTCCTCGTTGGTTGGGGCGGCAGCGGTCGGTGCCGCCGGCGCTGGGGAAGACTCGCGGCAGGCACAACTCGTGATCCACAGGGGTGCGAGAACGAGGGCGAGGGCCGTGACGAAACGCATGTTGGAAGTCTCCTTGTTAGTTGCCGCAGGTTGAACCAGTGTGCCACGCATGTCCCATGCGTCAATTGTCGCGCGTGGCGGCTGGCGCTGTGCAAGCTTGAGAGCCCGCAGCCGAAAGCCTAAGCCCCTCGCGCCACAAGGCCGTCCGTTGTTCCTCGGGCAGCAGTGCGATCCGAGCGGCGCGACCGGAGAACAGGCGTGCGTCTAGCCGGAGCGCGTCCTTCGCCGAGTCCGTGGGATCAGGCTCCAATTCCACACTGACGAGCAAGTCTCCTATTTGTCCCGCGCGTGAGCCGGGGCCACGTTGTGGCACACGAGCCAACACGCGCCGCTTCATGCCGAGTGAGAGATCCGCGGGAGTACTCGGGCTTTCCCCGGCACCGAAGGAAAGCCCCACAGATGTGTGTTCCACAAACTGCGCCGAAGGAGATGCGACGCATCCGCAGAGGATCACGAGGCCCGCGCTGAGTGAAAGGCCAGTCTTCATCGATGGGCTCCCTGCAACGCGCGCACTCGGCCGGAGGCAGACAGTTGTTCTGCGGCCGCACCTGTGGCGATGACGTGGGACAAACCAGAAGCCTCATTCCAATCTAGGTTGCCCTGAGAGATCACGGCCACAGAGCCCAAGGAGCCGGATTCACAGGAAGCATCCGCACCTTCCTCGGGGAGATTGGTGAGCAGCGTGCGCGAAGCGCCGACCTCAAGTGATACAGGCGGGCCGATGGTGCGCACGCGGGCGGTGAGGCCCCAGTTCGATTCATCCATCAACAAGAGATTCTGCTGGCAAGCACTGAGACATAAGCATGCAAGGACCCACTTCATTGGTGTCTTCCTTTCTGTAGGCACTGAGTCGACGCTGAAATCCGAGGCCGAGGCTGCTGAAATCTAGAGCGAGCCCGAGCGATTCGGCTTCTCGAAGAAGCACCGAGCCTGTGAGAGCGTGACGCAGACGCTGCACGCCAACGACGAGGCGTGGCGGCGTGGAACTGAGGTCTAGGGTGACGCCCAAGCTCTCAATGCACTCGAAGGGTGGGACGGAGCTTTGAACGGCGCACCCATAGGCCTGTGGACCGCTTGCCGTGGGCACCACGAGTGCGCAACTCGGAAGCTGCGCTGCCAATGCGATGTAGAAGAGCGCAGTGAAGCTACGCGTGGCTTTGGAGAATGACCTCGAGGAGGCGTTTGGTTGCGAGGATGCCTTCGGCTTCCGAGAGTTTGCCGCCTTCGTATTCGATGCCGAGGTGGCCGTGGTAGCCGGCATCGAGAACGATGTCGAGCATCCGCGGGTAGTCGGTGTGCGTTTCGAGGCCATGCGAGTCGAAGTCGTGGGACTTGGCGCTTACGGCCTTCGCCCAAGGCATCAGCTCGGCGACGCCTTTGTAGCGGTCATATTCCTGCCCCGCAGCAATGGTGAAATTTCCGAAGTCGGGCAGGGTGCCAAAGCACGGGTGATTCACGGTGCGCATCAGCTCCGCCAAGAACGCGCCATCCGAGCTGAGGCCGCCGTGGTTTTCCACGATGACATTCACCCCCATGCTTGCACCGATGGTCACGAGCGCATGCATGCCATCAGCTAGCAGGCGCAACTGCTCGCTGCGTGGGCCCTCTGAGCTGGCATTCACTCGGATGCTGTGACAGCCCAAGTCCTTCGCGGCCTCCAGCCAACGAGTGTGGTGGCTCACGGCTTCTGCTCGCTCGCGCTCGGTTGTCCCTCCCAATCGGCCCTCGCCGTCAACCATGATGAGCAGCATGCGTGTGCCTTCGGCATTCGCCCGCTTGCGCAGTTCGGCGAGGTAGGCCTGATCGCGCGACTTGTCCTTGAAAAAGGAGTTCACGAACTCGATGGCTTCGATTCCAAACTCCTTGCGCGCGACGCTGGGGAAGTCGAGGTTGGTCATGTCACCAGCGCGGAGGCGGCGGTGGAGCGACCATTCTGCAAGGGAGATCTTGAATGCCGGAGCCAGCACCGCAGGCGCAGCACTCGCGCTGGATTCCGTCTTACAGCCCGCCAGCATTGCGCCCGCTGTCATCGCGGCCACGCCAAGTCCCAAGAAATCGCGTCGGTCGAGGTTCTGTCTCATGTCAGCGGAGCTCCTGTGTGGGAAAGGGACCTTTGGGTTGGTGTGCATCCTCGCGCACGCAGCGCGCCAAGGCGGAGACGTCGAGATCACCAAGGCCGTTGGCAATCAGTCGGTCTTCGCGAGCGGCGACCAATTCGCTGAGGGCGAGGGGGACGCCCGCCGCGCGGCCCTCGTTGAGGGCGATCCCGAGATCCTTGCGATGGAGTCGGACTTTGAAGCCGGCGGGATAATCGTCGCGCAGCATGTTTCCCGCGCGATTCTCAAGGACCCAAGAGCGCGCAGCACCGCCGCTGATGGCCTCGAGAACACGCGTGGCATCAGCGCCGAGACCGGCCGCGAGGGAGAGCCCCTCGGCCAAGGCTTGGTAAGTCCCCGCGATCACCACTTGATTCACCGCTTTGGCGATTTGGCCGGAGCCGGCGGGGCCCACATGCACGATGCGTTGCCCCAACACTTGCAGCACCGGCAGTGCGCGATGGAAATCTTCCGCACTGCCACCGCACATGATGGCCAGCGTGCCGCGCGCCGCGCCTTCCGGCCCTCCGCTCACCGGCGCATCCACGTAGCCCACGCCCACGGCGCGGAGTCGCTCCGCGTGCTCGCGAGCGGCCGCCGGTGCGATGGTGGAGCAGTCGAGCACCATGGCGCCAGATTTCAATCCGTGGATGGCGCCGGTCTGTTCTGCAAACAAGACTTCGCTCACATCAGGCGTGTCGCTGATGTTGACCAGCAATGCATCCGCATCTAGGGCACAGGCGCGCGGCGTTTCTGCGCTGCGCATCCCCATGGCCACGCATGAGGCGGCTCGCGCCGCGGTGCGATTGAACACCGTGACCGCATGGCCTGCCTTGTGAAGATTTTCTGCCATGGGCCTGCCCATGGCACCGAGTCCGATGACACCGATGCGCATGGCGGCACCTTACCGGACGAATCAGTGCAGGGTGAGGCGTAGGGCGTTCGAGACGGCGAAGCCCGCGGCGACGCCGTTGTCGAGCACGCAGGCTTGCAGGCCAACGACGAGTCCGTTCAACGCGGGATCAGCTGGAAGCGGTAGTGCGAATCCGGTGCTCCCCGAGGGGCCTGCGGCGAGGGGGCCGAAGGGCGCCACGCCCGCTTGCGAAAGAGCGAGCATGCTGGGCAGATCCAGCCAGAGCTCTATGCCGGGTGCAAGCGTTAGCCCCTGTGCAGAAGTCCCGATGGAAGCGAACAACCACACGTTCGCGGCCTGAGGCAGCTGATCGACGACCACTGCGAAACCGGCGTTGCCGAGAGTTGGAACTTGGGTGCTCGAGAGAATGGCGGCGGCACCTGAGCTGTTCAGAGACCCCGTGCCGAGGCTCTGCACACTTGGCAGTTGCGCGACGAGGCATTCATCCGCACCCATATCTGGCGCTGCGTCGCGCTGTTCACCATCCACATCAGTCGCGGCGAAGCCCGGGCTGCCGCTGCCGATGGCAGGGGAACCGGTGGCAAGGTGCAGATTGCCATTTGCGGGGTCGAGCAGTTGCGGGTCAGCAACGATGCTGGCGTTGTCGCGCTGTGACACGGACTGCCAGGCTTGCAGGCTCAGGGAAGCCACGGCTGCGTTCGGCCCCGAGAGGGCCAGCACCCCATTCGTGGCGTCGTGCCAGCAATTGTGATTCATGCTGGATGGCACGCCGCTGACGGTGCCGATGTCAGGCAGCAGCAACATCGGGCGCGAGGCACCCGCGAGCTTCACCACCACGTTGTCAGAGATCACCAGAGGAGCTGTTTCGTTCACGCTGCCGGGGTTTGCACCCAAGACGGCAAACTGCGAGCCGATGGCGGAAGTGACAGCGAAGGTGTTGCCGCGAATCACGAGGCCATTCTGGCGGCGCCAACTGATGTAGCCGAAGCGCGCGAGCGTGTTGAAGCCGCCCGCATTGGTTTGTTGCAGATTCCAGAGGAAGCACGACTCAACCAAGACGTTCTGGGGATGGGGCAGGTTGCCATAGATCACCACGCCTGCGCCGCCGCAGTCATGCAGGCGGCAGCGGCGAACCGCGGCGGTGTCGATCTGCCCGTGCTGGCTCTCGCTGTACATGCTCACGGCATCAAAGGTGGCCCCGAAGATCTCGAGTCCCTCGAGAGCAACATGATCCGCTCCGTTCCAGAACACACCCATGCTGAGGCCCGTGGCGTCGAGGCTCGGAGACTCTCCAGCAGCGGCGCGGATCAGGATCGAGTTGGTAGCGGAGGCTCCAGGGAATGGAGCGAGCACGAGGACGGCGGAGCCATTGGCAGCTGCGGTGGGTGGCTGAGAGACGGTGGACCAATTGACGTTCATGGTGTTGAACGTCATGGGGGCCGTGAAGGGGCCGCCGTCGTCGTAGACCTCCACGACCACCGGTCCTGTGACTCCCGTTTGCAGGGCTCCCACCAAACTCGCGAAGTCGGCGAAGTTCGTGGAACTCGCGGGGAGTGCGGGGTTGAGAGTGTAGGTGCCGGACATCTGGGCGAGGGATCCAGCAGTCACCAACAGCAGACAAGCGAGGCTCTTGATGTTCACAATGGAAAGTACCCCGCACTCTCCACGGGTGGCTTGAGAAAATCACGAGAATTCTGCTGATGTTTGCGGGGGAAAGCGGGCTTCATGCGCGCCATTGGCGGCGCCTTCTCTCGCGTTGCAGATCTGAGGAGATCCGTGTGCGTCGGGCTTCGTCTAGGTGTTTCGCGCCTAGCTAGTCCTGCTTCAAGACTCCGAGACTGCCTGCGCGTCTGAGTCTGGCAGCAATGCGTCGCGCCAACACGTCGTAGACACCATCCGGAAGTCGCCGAACAAGCCAAGCGAGGCTCGTCATCGGCCAAGGGAAGCTGACATGAGACTTGCGGCGGAGGATGGCGCTGGCCATTTTCTGCGCAGCCGCGTCGGTTTCCATGAGGAATGGCATGGCGAAGGCATTGCGCGCGGTCATTTCACTCTTCACAAACCCCGGTGCGATGTCGAGCACACGAATGCCCTCGTGGTGCAGCTCCGCGCGCAGCGAATCTAGAAAAGCGCTCAAGGCCGCTTTGGATGCGCAGTATGGCGCGGCTCCGGGGCCTGCGCGCCAACCGGCCAAACTCGTCGTGGCCGCCAAGAGGGGAGCATCGCTCTTCCTGACATGGGGCAAGGCCAAGAGCAAGGTCTCGATGGCTGCGCAGACATTCGTGTCGAACACGCGGCGCACATCTTCCATGCGCATGGTGTCCACCGTCGCGGGGATGCCGATGCCCGCGTTGGCCACCACGGCGTCTAGCCCATTCCAACGCGAAGCCGCGGCGGACACGGCCTTGGCGAGTTCAGCTGGGCGACTGACATCGGCCTCTATGGCGAGGAATCGTTCGGGCGCGAGGGCTGTGAGCTTCGACAAGCCTTCAGGGCGGCGCGCCACGCCCGCCACTTGGGCGCCGCGCGCCAAGAGGGCTTTCACCAGCGCGAAGCCAAGCCCACTGCTCACACCGGTGATGAGAATGCGTTGGGGTGTGGCCATGGGGCGCATGGTAGCCCCACGCTGAACCCACGCGCGAGCTTCGCTATCCTCTCGCGCCATGGCCGTTGATCGATCTCGTCTCGTCGATGCTGCATTTCTGCGCGCGTTGGATGAAGCGCCGACTGGCGCTCCGCGTGCGGACCTAGATCAGGTGCTTTGGCCCAAGGGTGCACTCACAGGTCGCACCTTCCTCGAACTCTTCGAGTCCCAAATGGTCGCGCGTCACCTCGACCTCGCGGCGAGAGATTTGAAGCGTCTGAACCAGGGCTTCTACACCATTGGCAGTACCGGCCACGAAGGAAACGTGGTGGCGGGGCGAGTGGTGCGCGAGTCCGATCCAGCATTCCTGCACTATCGCTCTGGCGCTCTCATGGTGGAGCGTGCCCGCCAACGTGCAGGCAGTACGCAGGTCTTCGATGTCCTGCTTTCTCTCGTCGCCTCCAGTGACGATCCCGTGTCTGGCGGGAGGCACAAAGTTTTTGGGGCGTCGGAACAGTGGGTGCCGCCTCAGACCAGCACGATTGCCTCGCATTTGCCGAAGGCAGTGGGGGCTGCGTTTGCGATCGAGCGCGCCCGCGCCCTTGGGCAGTCATTGCCCGTGCCCGCGGACGCCATCGTTCTTGCCAGCTTTGGTGACGCCAGCGCCAACCACAACGTCGCACAAGGCGCATTCAATGCGGCTTCGTGGTGCGCGTATCAACATTTGCCACTGCCGATTCTGTTCTTGTGCGAGGACAACGGCATCGGGATTAGCGTGCGCACGCCCGGAGGCTGGATTGCTCGCCGCATGTCGGCGCAACCAGCGTTTCACTATGTCGCTGGAGACGGACTAGATCTGGCGAGTGCCTATGCGGCAGCGTCAGAGGCAGTCAGCATTTGTCGTGAGCGCAGGCAACCCGTATTCCTTCACCTGCGCACGGTGCGCATGCTCGGCCATGCCGGATCTGATGTGGAGACGGAGTATCGCTCGCGCGAGGAAATCGAAGCTGTGGAGGCCTGCGATCCCTTGATCGCATCGGCGCGAGCGGCCATGGCGCAAGGGCTAGCGACAGGCACTCAGATCCGTGAGATCTACGAGCGCACGCGTGGGCGGGTAGCGGCCGCTGCCAAGGAAGCCGCACAGCGTCCCAAACTCAGTACGCGCGCTGCGGTGATGGCGAGTCTCGCGCCGCGTGACGAGGTGGCCATCGCGGAAGAGGCGGCCCGCGTGCCGGCTCCGATGGGCACTGCGGCAGTGGTGTCAGATCAGCGACCGCGGCACATGGCCGTTCTGATCAATCGCGTGCTTGAGGAAACCCTCGCGAAGGATCCCGCGACGCTGCTCTTCGGCGAAGACGTTGCTCGCAAAGGCGGCGTCTACCACGTCACCACGGGGCTGTGCGAACGATTCGGTGAAGGTCGCGTGTTCAACACGCTGCTCGACGAAACCACCATTCTCGGATTGGCAAGTGGCGCTGCGCATTTGGGCTTCGTCACCATCCCCGAGATCCAGTACCTCGCTTACCTCCACAACGCGGAAGATCAGATTCGCGGAGAAGCTTGTTCGTTGCAGTTCTTCTCCAACGCGGCCTTCAGGAATCCCATGGTCGTTCGCGTCGCAGGACTCGGATATCAGAAGGGCTTCGGCGGACACTTCCACAACGACAACAGCACTGCGGTGCTGCGCGACATTCCAGGCTTGCTGGTGGCCGTTCCCTCACGCGGCGATGAGGCGGTGCGGTTGTTTCGCACGCTGCACGCCGCGGCGCGTGTCAGCGGCTCGGTCAGCGTGTTCCTCGAGCCGATCGCGTTGTATATGACGAAGGACTTGCACGCGGACGGTGATGGCTTGTGGCAAACCGCATTCCCCGCTGCATCGGATGTGGCTGAGATCGGTCGGGGAACGGTGCACGCAGAAGGCGAAGGCGCGGAGCTTTCCATCATCACCTATGGCAATGGGGTATGGATGGCGCGGCGCGTCGCGCGGCGCTTGGCCCATGAGCTAGGCACAGGCGTGCGCGTGACAGACCTGCGCTGGCTGCGGCCTCTTGATGAGGCACTCATCGTTGAAGAAGCAGCGCGGGCGGGGCGTGTGTTGTTGATGGATGAGGGGCGCAAGAGCGGTGGCGTGCACGAATCCATCGCGGCCGTCTTGGTGAAAGATCTCGGCGATGCCATGCCTCTCGTGCACACCGTCAGTGGTGCCGACTGCTACATCCCCTTGGGCGCGGCTGCAAACCTCATCTTGCCTACGGAAGCGGAGCTTGAAACAGCGGCGCGAGACCTGCTCGCGCAGCCCGCGCGGAGGTCGCGCTGATGCGGGTCGCAGTGATTTGCGCAGGCCGCGGCTCTTACGGTCGCACTGAACTCGGATCGCTGCGCAAACTCGCTGGCGAGGATGCGCGCGCTGCGGCGGTGCTAGACCTCGCGGACGACTTGCGCGTAGAGGCGGGCCGCACACCGCTGTCGGAACTTGACGCGGCGGAACGATTCTCCGCGGTTCATCTTGCGGGCGAGAACGCTGCGGGCCTGATCGCGGCTGCGACCTTTATGGACGTGGCTACGCTCTCAGAGCAAGTGGACGTCGTTGCAGTGGCTGGCAACAGCATGGGCTTCTACACCGCGTTGGGTGTGAGCGGTGCTTTGGACATCGCCGACAGTTTTCGCCTAGCCGACGGCATGGGTGCGATGCAGCGCAACGGCGTGGTGGGTGGTCAAGTGATCTACCCGCTGGTTAATGACGAGTGGCAACAAGACCCTCTGCGTTGCGCGGCGGTGGAGCAAGCCTTGCAGACCGTGCGCGCTGAGGGCCTGCGCGCGGATTGGTCGATTCGTCTCGGTGGCCAGAGCGTCCTAGCTGGCGAAGATGCGGCCGTGAAGCGTCTGCTGGCCCTGCTTCCTCCCTGCAAGCTCGGCTCACGGGATTACCCCTTCCAGTTGCTGGGACACAGTGCTTTTCACACCGCGATGATGGAATCGACGAGCGCACAGGCGCAGGAGAGCTTCGGGGCGTTGCCGTTCCGCGCGCCACGCATCCCACTGCTCGATGGGCGTGGTGTCGTGTTCTCGCCGTTGTCCGCGGCACCGGCGAGCTTGAGTGCGTACACCCTCCGGCATCAAGTCCTCTGCGCCTACGACTTCACGGCCTCCATCCGCGTGTTGCTGCGCGAGTTTGCGCCGCAGGCGTTGGTGCTTCCGGGGCCGGGCGAGTCCCTCGGCGGTGCACTGGCTCAGATCCTCATTGCTGAGGGGTGGCAGGGGCTTCACTCTCGCGAGGACTTTGTGAAGCGTCAGCAGAGCGCAGAGCCCGTGCTGATTTCCATGGCGCGCCAAGAACAGCGGGCACTCCTCATCGCGCGCTGACGATCACGGCTGCGCAGCGCGCAGGGCAGCGTCGATCGTCCATAGGGATTGGGCGAAGCGATCAAGGACGGCGAGGTAGGTGGCGAAGCTCTCGTCGCGCTGCGGCCCAGTGGGCAAGGCGACGCAATCTCTCAAGACCGGCAAGGTCCGCGCGCCGTAGCCGCTCTGTGGATCAACGCCGAGGAGGGCATTGCGGAAAGGCAGCGCCGTCTTGTCCAGCAGGAGCGCGCGGCCTAGCGTGGCCAGTTGCCGATTCACGCCCGTCAAGCGCACGGGATCAGGGTCGCACGCGGCCGTCTCGGAGATGCTCTGCGCGACGCGTTCGCTCGCGCGTTCGAGATGAGAGTGGCGTAGGGTCAGAGCGCTGAGTTCCTCTGGACTGAGTTGAGTTTCTAGAGGCGCAGATTCCCCACGCAACCATCGCACAAGCGCGCGGCAGTCGAGGGCGTGCACCGTGCTGTCCGCAGCGCTGAATGCGATCGCCGAAGCCGCGAGAGCCACCTTGGCTAGGCGTGTGCCGTCGGGGTCACCATGCTGGCGCATCCATGCGCGGGTGTCACACACCGAGTGATAGACCCCGTATGGGCCGCTGCTCTCGACACTGAGCGCAGGCACGCCTGTGCGCTGGAGGAATGGAGCAAAGTCGCTGCCAGAACCCATGGCTCGCGTCGCGTAGTCCACCAGCTCAGGCACCACCAGCGCAGCGGTTTCCACGAAGCAACGGAGTTCTGGAGCACCGCCACTGCCGAAGTGTGCGCCGCTCACCACAGCATCAAGGTTGATGCAGAGGGCCGCGCCGCGTGTGAGCTCGTCGTCATGGAACTCCGCGAACTCGGTGCTTCCAATGAGTCCGTACTCTTCCGCATCAGTGGAAATGAGTGTGATGGTGCGCGCAGGCTTGAGCCCCTGACGAGCCAAGCGCCCGAGCAATCCGGCCATGGTGGTCAGGGCCACCGTGCCTGTGGCGTTGTCCATGGCTCCGGCGCACCATGCATCGCGGTGGGCCGTCACGAGAATGCGCACCTCGGGGTCCACCGCGCCGCGGATTTCGCCAATGACATTGCGAATGGTGCGTGTGCTCCAACGCGAGCGCAGTCGCAGGTGCACTCTCACGGAGTCATCACCGCCGCAGTGATAAGCAAATGGCAGCGCGCCTTGGAAGCCAGCGGGCACGCTCGGGCCTGCGAGCCTGCTGAGCAGCGCGGCGGCATCGCGCGCGGTGATGGCCAGTCCACCAATGGCTGGAATGCCCGGAGCATCTTCGAGCCGCACTCGCGCGACACTAGGAATGGCCGGGGCGAGTGGTGTCAGGGGATCACCAGAGAACGTGCTGATGTCCAGTACCGAGCCGCGCTGCAAAGACGATTCAGGGCGCCATGGGCCGCGCGGCCACGCGTCGCCTTTGGCAAACCCATCGTCGGCTGGATCGCAATAGAGAACGAGGCCCAGCAATCCCTCGCTTGCGGCGAGTTTGAGCTTGGTGCCGCGATAGGAGCCGCCATAGCGAGCGATTCCGATGCGGCCTTCAACTTTGATGCCCTGTTGCTTGAGTGCGGAGTAGTCGCTCGGCAAGCCGCGATTCACATAAACCAGCGGCGCTGTGACATCGCAGTCCGGGGAGTACGCGAGCACAGGGAGTGATTGTGGGAACACCGCTGTGTCGGGATCTTCGGGGAGCGCCTGCTCATGAACTGTGGCCTGCCACGCCACGGGCTGCAGCATTTCCAAGCGTGCCTCGACGGGCTCCGGCAAGAGCACGGCGTGTTCCTCGATGCGCGTTTGCAGCCCGTGAAGCTGCATCTGCTGTTGCACATGCAGAGCAGCGGCTTCAGCCGTGGGGCTGCCCGCTTCGCGCGGCATGGAGGCCACAGCCATCAGTTCAGCAAAACACCGGGCGGGATCGGTGTTGTTCGCCATGCGCTGTAATGCGGCTTCCATGGCGACGGCGCCGGTGGGACTCAGTCCACGTTCGGGTGCGCTGCGAATAGGCTGCTGAATCGTGGGTGTGTCGCTGCAAGACGCACTCGCGCAGAGAAGCAGCAGACTGAGCCAGTAGCTGCGTCCTCGAAAGGGTGCACTAGGGGCGCGCGGGGCCTTCATGCCAACACCGCACGCACGAGTTTTCCCTGAGCCTCCGGCAACCGCACATCCAGAAGGTGGGCAGCGAGGGGTGCAATGTCCAGCATGGTGACGCCTGTGCGCAACGCGAAGCCTGCCTTGAATCGAGGCCCAAAGAGGAAAGCTGCCGCGCGCGCCTGTTCCTTTTTCTTTTCGCTAGCTGGCGTTGGGATGCAGACCAGCATCACAGACTGTTGGCCCTTCGCCGCCAGAGCGAGTTCATTCAAGATGCGCGTCAATGTGCCCGCCGTGTGTTGGCCACTCGCCGCAGGGCTAATGCGCAGGACGGACAGCGTTGCGGATAGCTCTCGCGTGCATTCGAGCGCAGCGGTGAGTGCACTCATGGCGTGGGCATCCTCATCGCGTTGCACACTGACCAATCCGCGCCGCAGGATGCGACGTTGTAATAGAGGACCACGCACGCTTGCAACATCCACACCAGCAGCGCGCAGCGCCGCGAGGTAGACCTCTTCGAGGGAGTCCGCAGGTTTTTGGGGCTTGGCGAGGCCAGCGCAACTGATTCGCAGTCCTTGAGTCGGGAGTGCAAGTTCGCTCAGCGACTCGCTGTTCCCCGAACCGACCAGTACGAGGGACTGTCCTGCTTCGGCGATGGTGGACGTGAGCAAGCGCTTGGGTGACTCAGCGCCAGCGAGCAGCGCAAGGCAGGGGTTCGCGCATTCCGGTTCGCGCAATGGGCTCAGCAAGGTGCCTTGCGCGCACCACTCCGGCCAGCCGGGCAAGGCCGCCAGCTCGCGGCCTTCGCAGTGTTCCACCAGGACCAACAAGACAGAGGGGGATGCTTGTTCGCGACGCATGTGCGCCCCTGCGAGGAGCGGGAATGCGAGGGAGTGAAGCATCCAACTCCGCCGCGAGAACTGTGCGTCTCCAACGCGTGCGTGATTCATGGGCCGTAACGCCCCCAAGCGGGATTGGTGAAGAGTGCCGCAACGAGGGCTCCGCGGGCTTCAACCGGAGTGCTGTTGAAGAGGGCTTTCTCTTCAGCGTTTGCGGGCCGCTGCAACACCCGTTGCACGAGTGCCTCATAGGCAGCGGCGTTTTCGGGGGCAGGGAAGTCGATCAAGAGCAAGGGGAGGGCTTCGCTCTCCTTACCCGCGAGGGCTCGGGAGTCTGCGAGAAGTTGATTCACTTCGCCGGGTGCAGGGACACGACGGCAGCCCCACGCAATGGCTGCCGCGCATCGTTGCTCGGCATTCATCCATCGCGGATCCGCACCTGCACGCACCTCGCCCACGAGCCATTCACGGCGCATGGCTGCGAGGGCCGAAGGATCCGCGGCAACGCGAAAGATCGCGCGCTTCACAAACTCGGCGTCCGCGCGTGCGCCGAGGCAGCGTGAGCTCTCCACTTCCAATACCTTGCGGAAGAACCCCGGCTGTTTGCACAGGATGGCGATGAGTTCGGATGCGTTGCTGCCCCGTTCACCGAAGAGTGCGGTGCGCTCTCCAGCCAACATGCGGCTTGCTGCATCGATGAGATTGCGGTCGTTGGATTGCGAACCTGCGAGTAGGCCGCCGAGGATGGCCGCAGCGCGCGCTTCGACGCGCGCGGAGGAATTGGCCACTTCGAGTGCCGCCGCGTGCAGGGCTTCCGTGAGGCTGAGATTTCCGGCTGCGAACATGGCCACTGATTTCACGTCAACCGCTGCTGTGCGCAACAGCGGAAAGTACTCACCCAAAGTGTGGCGGGCGTGCTCGTCGGAGGAGAGGAGGGCATCAAGAAGCGCCGCGTCGGGACCACTCAGAGCCTGGTGCAGTTCTTCAGCGAGCGGCGGCCTGCCGAGGAGATCGAAGTACCAAGCCGTGATGCGTTGAGCGTCCTTGGCAGGGCCGATGAGCCTGTCGAAGGCATCCAACACGCCTTGTGCGCGCGCCGCTTCAACGGACATGGCAACTCCGCGCACAGAACAACGTCCGAGTACGGCGAGTGCATCTGCTGCTGTTGGCTCAAGTGCGAGAATGCGCTCAGCAGTCTTGCGTTCATCGTCCGCAAGTTTCCACTCGCGGCACCAGCTCATATGTGCGCGCAACGAGGACGGATTCCGCGCGCGCTCGAAACGCAGTGCCGCGATGCGCGGGACATCAGCGGTCCACGGCTTCCCATCGATGCTCTCGATGGCGAGCGCATCAACTTGCACCGGCTCGCCGCCTTGCTCCGGACGCAGCCAGACACACTCGGGATCTCCGTCAGCCATGACGAAGCCGAGAAGCACGGTGTTGTCCTTCAGCAGGACGCGCGCCGCTGGGGGCTCTAGCGCGGGTTCGTTGACCACCGGCTCATCCGCGGGCGGTGCTTGGCGAGAACCAACCTCGGATTCGGCTGCCTGCGCGGAGGCTGTCCCGGACTCCGCATCGGTTGCGGGCGGCGGCGCAACCGCGTCCGGCGGATTCTCGGCAGGAGCCTCCGCGGGAGCCTCGGCAGTGGCGCGAACCACGGCCGGTGGCTCTGGAAGTTCTTTGTCGGCCTCCGGCTGCAGGGCGAGGGTTTCTTGCAACAAGACCGCGACGGCCGCAAACGCCGCAAGGACGCTGAGGGCGGCAATCCAGCGCAAGGCTTGGCGCGCATCGAGGATCTGTCGCACCTTGGAGGGGGCGCCGCCGGAGGCGGCAACGTCCCATTCCAGCGTGCAGGGTAGGGAGCCGAAACGAATCTCAGCTCCCGGAGTAGCGAGCACAGGTGCGCGGAGCTTTTCGCCGTTCACGTAGGTGCCGTTGCGGCTTTCGAGGTCGGCCACAAGCACGCCGTCTCGCCGTGGCACGAGGCGGGCATGAAGGCGCGAGATGCTGCCGTCATCAAGGAACACGTCTGCTTGTTCGCCTCGACCGAGCACGACCGCGTCGGTCGTGAGTGCAACGACGCGATCTTCGAGAATCGCGTTGCGAATCCGGAGGCGGTAGCGCGGGCTCATGACGGGAGTGCATCGTATGCGCGTGAGCGCCCGATCTGAGTTGCGGTGCGGCAAGGGGAAAAAAAGGGAGACCCCGGGGGGAATCACTCGGCCCGGGGTCTCGGTGGCTTCGAAGTGCGCCGCGCTGCAGCTTCAGAGGGATCTGCAACCAAGCGCACATCGAAGGGTGTGCCGCGTGGCGGCACCACGCCAGCGGGGAAACGCAGGCGCGCTCGAAAGGCTTCGTAGCACCTCTCGGGAGGGGCAATATAGGGACGACGGCCACACGGGTCAACGCAAGAGATGAAGTTCTCATGAGATTCTGGAACTTCGATGCAACAGTCTGTAACACTTTGCAATGTGACTAGTTAGGACGAATACAGATCCATGATGGCGGCGTGCGAAACCGTCGGGGGGCTGCCCGGCGTGGGATGACGAATTTTCGGAATATCCGGTTTGCGGCCGCAAACCCCCGTGGGACAGGACCTTGTCATCAAGGAACTTGGCGTGGGTCTTCCAAGGGGCTCCCTGTGCGGGAAGAATGCCGCGCGGCGCCCGTCTTCTGTCGCTTCACTAGCCCCCGGCCGCTGCCCCCATGCGATCCCTCCCACTGCTCACTCGACTGACCCTCCTCGGCGTCGCACTAGCTGGGGTGTGCTGGTTCGGTTCTTGGTTCTTCGGGTCCACCCCCGTGCCGGTGGTGGATTCCACCTCGAGTGCCCTCGAGGCACCGGCTGGAGGGGGGCAACTCACGACCCTGAGTCCGATCGTTCCAAGGCCTCTGGCAGCAGCCGAGCGCCCCTGGATTGCTGAGGCGGCACTCGAAGCCAGCGATGAGAGCTTGGTCCTCGAGGGGGTCTGCAAGAACGACCGCGGGCAGGCGTTGTCCGGAGTCCGCGTGTTGATCCATGAGGCACAGTGGATCAATGGAGAGGCCTTGCGCGGAAGCGTGGTGGCCGAGGGGCTCAGTGACGCACGAGGTCGTTTCGAGTTCGTGGGCGTGTTGCGTCGAGGGAATCAATATCAGCTGCTCGCGCGGGGGGAATCGTTGGGATCTCACGACTCGGGGGTCATTGATCCCTTGGATGGAGGTTCTCTCTGGCAGGACGTGATGCTGGCAGAGACCCCAGTCGCACTCATCCGCGTGCTCGACCCGCAAGGCGGCGGAGTGGTTGGCGCCCGGCTCTTGAGACCCGATCGCGATGGTGAAGAGTTTGCGAGCAACGCGGAAGCCACCATTGCGTTGCACGGATTGCCCATCGCAGGCTTGGTCGTGGAGGTCAGTGCTGCGGGTTTCAGCAGGGAATGCGTGGCGGTCGCACCGGGAACGAACGTGACGGTCACCCTGCGTTCGGCGTTGGGAGTTTCCGGGCGGGTGGTGCTGCGCGGCACCCAACAGGGATTGGCTAAGACGCAACTTAGCCTTCGCGCAGTGGAGGGTTCCGATGCCGTTTGGCAATGCGTCTCCGGTTCGGATGGACGCTTTCGATTTGATGGTGTCCCAGACGGCTTGCTCGTGCTGAGCCTGCCGGCCTTTGCGGCGCTAGCGCGCAACGTGTCTGCTGGTGCAGAGAACCTCATGATCGAGGTGGACGAGGAGTTGCAGGTCCACGGCCTCGTGCGTGGCCCGCGTGGGGTGCGTGGGGCACGCGTGGCGTTGGTGGATTCGAAGGAAGCGGGAAGCTGCGCCCTCATGAGCAGCGCTTGGCGACCTGCCAAGGAAGATGGCAGTTTCGCCATTGCAGCGCGCTCGGCTGGCCCGTGGCATGTGGTGGCCGAAGCGCCTGGGTATGCGCGCGCCGTGTCTTCCGCCGTCACCGCACCGGGCGCTGTGCACTTGGATCTAACCGCCGGATTCTCCATTGCAGGTCAGGCGCTAGACGAGCAAGGGGCTCCGCTCGCGGGAGCGCGCGTCTTGCTCCGGCGCGTGGTTGAGTTGAAGAGTCGCGCGACAGGCGGGATTGGCGGGCTTGCGCGTGGTGCTGCGATGCACGCGCAAAGTAGCGGTGATGGCAGCTTCGCCCTCTCGAATCTTGAAGCTGGCGCCTATGAACTCACCCTCGAGCATCCGTCATTTGTGAGCCCCAAACCCACGCGTTTGGATGTGCAGGGGAATGGGCGGCTTGCCCCACTCAGGCTCCAGCGTGCCGGCGAGCTAGAAGGGTTGGTCACGCTGTCGGATGGTGCGGGAGATCACGGAGCCAGTGTGCTGCTCACGTCGCTGAGTGACGAGCGCCACCTTGTCACTGCCGACAGCGAAGGGCGTTTTTCGCTAGGCGGGCTTGTCCCTGGGACGTGGACAGCGCGCCTCGTCCGACCTGGTTCAGGCCCCAGCGCCGATTCGTTCCCGAATGAAACAGCACTGCGCGTTGATATTCGCGCTGGGCGCAAATCTTTTCTCAACATCAAAAGCCGATGACAGTCTCATCCATGAAGTTGACGACGGAGTCTTGAATGAACACCACCTCGAAGGCCCCTCTGATTTTCTTGCTTGTTCTTGTGCTCCTTGGAGGTGGCGCATGGCTGTTGCTTTCGGGCGACGAAGGCCATGGGCTCATTAGACCGGACCTTCAAAACAGCGGCGTGGGTGAGTCCACCCCGCACAAGCCGACCACGGTGGCGAGCGGAGGCGGCATCACGGCCGCGCCGTTCAAACGTGACGCGGACCCCGAACATCCCGCGGTGAGCTTGGGCGTCGAAGAGACCGGCATTCATGTTCAGGGCCGGGTGACCAATGCGTCGGGTGATGGCATCAGCGGTGCGTTGGTCGAACTCGTGCAGGATCTCTCTGCGCTGAAGAGCCGCTTTCAGGAAGGGGACGTGCTCGCGCACGTGAAGACCGGACGCGAGGGCGAGTTCACCATCAAGGACTTGATCCCCGGTGAGATTTATGTGCTGCGTGCGAGTCACGCGGAGTGGACCACGGGGCGCAAGCACCCGATTGACGCCGCTGATTCGTCGTCGTTGCAACCTGTGGTTGTGCTCGACCAAGGCCACGAAGTTTCTGGCCGCGTGACGACGTCTCAGGGAGCGCCCGTCGTGGATGCGTTGGTCGAGGTGCACGACTTGATTGTGCAGTCCTATGAGCCGGCGGCTTCGCCAGAGCGCTTCGCCAAGACCGATGCCGAAGGCCGTTACCGCGTGAAGCACATAGCTCCCGGGCTAAAGAAGATGCTGGTGTCGGCTACAGGGCACGCCATGGATGGGCGTAACGCAGTCGATGTGCGCAACAACATTGAGGACGTGGACTTTGTGCTGACCGATGGCACGAAGATCAGCGGCATCGTGCTGGATGCGGTTTCGCGCCAACCTGTTGCCGGCGCCATCATCAACGCGCGTCCGCTGAACTTCCTCGTGACGGCCAATCCGAGTGCGGAGCCCGCGCATGTCGAGGGTGACTCGGCGCAGAGCGTGGAAGAACGCCGGCGCGAAATGACAAGGCTCGTGGCCTCAGGATTACCTGTGAACGCGGCGGCCGCAGTCAACCCCGGGCGTCAGGTGCTCCCGCAAGAGATTACGCAGAAGCAGTTCTTGCTCGGCACGGCGCGCAGCGACGAAAGCGGGCGCTTTGTGCTGAACGGACTCCTCGAAGCGCGCTATCTGCTCATCGTGCGAGCTAGCGGCTATCAGCCCAACAACGGCTTCGCAGCCGATGCCGGCGCGCAGGACATCGAGGTCACCCTGCAACCTAGCGCCGCGATTTCAGGACGAGTCATCGATGCCTTGACGGGGGAGCCCGTGACGCGGTTTTCCATCGCGGCGAGTGCGGCTCCTGATCCGGCGTTCATCACCGCGCAAATGCGTCAACGCTTCAACAACGAAAATGGCGAGTTCAACTATGTGGACGCGCGCCCGGGCACCATCGTGCTGATCGCCGAGTCCGAAGGCTACGCGGGCGGGCGCTCCGAGCCGATGACGATTCTCGCGGAGCAACGCGTGACCGGAGTCACAGTGCGCTTGGAGAAGGGAGCGACGGTGTCGGGCTCTCTGATGGGGCGCGATGGCAAACCCGTGGTTGGTGCTCAGGTGATCCTCGGTGCGGCCACGACACCCGCTGCGGACAATCCGTTCGCGCGCGTTCTCGCGGAGCAATTGCGCTCCGCTTCAAGGAAACGCGCGGTGAGCGACGCCGAGGGCAAGTTCAGCATCGCTGGAGTGCTTGCGGGTTCCTACAAGCTCCGCGCCGAGCATTCCGACTACAGCGCGGCTGAAAGCGCGGAACTGACCAGCGACGGGCGTTCCACCATGACGTTGCCCGAGATCATCATGGAGCGCGGAGGCACTGTGAAAGGCACAGTCAAGAAGCCAGACGGCACGCCAGATCCGCGCGCGACCGTGATGGTCTCTGCCGCAGATCCCGGGCTGATGCTCACTCGCTCCATGCCAACGAGTGCGGACGGTGGTTACGAAATCCGAGGGCTCAAGCCCGGAACCTACCGCATCGTTGCCACACAGCGCGACGGCCAGATGGATCTGCTCGCGATTCTCAAACGCGCGCAGGATCCCGGCGCCACGTTCGTTGTTCTCGATGGCGCGACGGTCACGATGGACCTCTGAAACGAGCGTCAGGACTTCGAGGGGCAGCCCTTTTTCTCGCAGCCCTCAGGCTTGCAAGAAGACGGGCTGTCTTTGGCCGCATCAGCCTTGAACGCATCAGAGCGGTAGTCGGTGCCGTAGAAGCCGCTGCCTTTGAAGATGACTCCTGCGCCTGCGCCGATCAGGCGCTGCCACTTCTTGGAACGGCACTCCGGGCAGGTCTTCTCTGGCGCATCGCTCATGCGCTGAAAGACTTCAGCGCGGTGTCCGCAAGCCTGACACACGTAGTCGTAGGTTGGCATCAGGCGTTCCCTTCCGCAGGTCTCGGTTCGGCCGCGACGACGACGCGCGCAGGACGAATCAGGAGATCTGCCAGCACGTAGCCCTTCTCTTGCACCATGAGCACGGTGCCGGGCGCCACATCCGCGCGTTCTTCACTCGCGATGGCTTCGTGGAAGCGAGAGTCGAACACTCCGCCTAACGGGACCACCACGCTCACCCCGGACTCCGCGAGCGCGCGCGGGATGGCATCGCACACCATCCGCACGCCGGAGACCACCGGGTCATCCACATTGCTGCTCGTGGCGACTGCACGTTCCAAGTTGTCTAGGACAGGCAATAGAGCGCGCACCACGTCGCGCACCGCGAAGCGTCGCGCTTGATCGCGGTCTTTCTGCGCACGGCGTTGCAGATTGGCAAGCTCTGCGCACACGCGTAGCCAGCGGTCCTCTGCGTCGGCAAGAGCTTTTTTCATGCCATCCTCTGCATTGGGGATGATGATGCTAGGTGTTGCGGCGTCGTCAGCAGCCGGCGTGGCCACCGCCTCGGTTGCTGCGGCTGGCGCTGTTGGCTCTTGAGAAAGAGGCTCTTGGTCGTTGTTAGCCATCATTCGAACATCCGTGTGACCTTGCGAAAGAAGCTCTGCTCCTTGCCGCCGGTCGATCCGCCTTCTGAGTTCAGCAACTGTTCCCAAAGAGCGCGTTGCGCGCTGTCCGGTTTCTTCGGGATGTCCACACCAGCGATGACGATGATGTCACCCATGCCTTGGTGATGAACGTCGGGGAGTCCTTGGCCGCGCATGCGGAAGCGTGCGCCGGGCTGAGTGCCAGCGGGGATGCGAAGGCTGGCGCGGCCGTCGAGCGTTGGAACCTCGACTTCGGTTCCAAGCACGGCTTGTGCGGGCGAGAGCGAAAGCTCCACCAAGAGATCGCGGCCATGACGCGTGAACTGGGCGTGGTCCGCGACGCTGATGGAACAGAGCAGATCGCCGCGCCGCCCGCCCTCAGTACTCGGCTCGCCTTCACCCTGGACGCGCAGTTCCATGCCGTCTTCAACGCCAGCGGGCACGCGCACCTCGATGGTGCGCTTCTTGGCGACAAGACCATCGCCACCGCAAGGCTTGCACTTCTCCTTGACCACTGTGCCGCGACCATCGCAGTGCGGGCACTCGCGCTGCATGAGGAATCCCCCATGATTGATGGTGACGCGGCCACGCCCTGAACAGGTCGTGCAGTTTTGCGGACGCGTGCCCTTCTTCGCGCCTGTGCCGTTGCACTCCTCGCACAGCTCGCGGCGTTTGACATCTAGGGTGCGCTTCGCACCCGTGCGCACTTCCTTGAGATCGAGATCCAAGTGCACGCGCAAGCTGCGCCCTGGTGCAGGTCCGCGTTGCCCGCCGCCGAACATTTCGCCAAAGATGCCGCCCGCACCACCAAAGATGTCGCCAAAGTGGCGCATGATGTCTTCAGTGTTCGAGAAGCCCTGTCCGGCACCAGCGTCCGTGCCCGCGTGCCCGAACTGGTCGTACTTTCGGCGCTTGGCCGCGTCAGAGAGTACCTCGTAGGCGCCGGCGGCTTCTTTGAAGCGCAGCTCGGCCTCCTTGTCGCCGGGGTTCTTGTCCGGGTGGTATTTGAAGGCCAACTTCCTGTAGGCCTTCTTGATGTCCTCTTCCGTGGCATCGCGAGCAACCCCGAGGACGTCGTAGTAATCGCGGCGCTCGCTCATGCGTGGAGAGCCCGGGCGCGCGTGGCGTCCGGGCTCAATCTCCTCAGGACACGGCGCCGCTGACGGCGTCCTTGTCGGCCTTGACCTCAGTGATGGTGGTGTTCGTCGTGAGCATCAAGCCCGCGATGGATGCCGCGTACTCAAGAGCAAGGCGCGTCACCTTCACAGGATCGATCACTCCGACCTTGACCATGTCTTCGTATTCGCCAGTCATGGCGTTGAAGCCCGTGTTGCCTGAACGTTCGAGCACGTTCTCAACCACCACACCGCCGTCGTGTCCGGCGTTGATAGCGATCTGCATGCACGGGGCCTTGATGGCTTCGATGATGGTGTCCACACCTGCGCGCTCGTCTTCGTTGCGGCACTTGCGCCGCGCTTCACTGAGAGCAGGAATGGTGCGCAGGAGGGCTACGCCGCCGCCCGCAACGATGCCTTCTTCCATGGCAGCGCGCGTGGCGTGAAGTGCGTCCTCGACGCGATATTTCTTCTCGGCCATTTCCTTTTCGGTGGTGGCTCCGACGCGGATTTCGGCGACTCCGCTCGACAACTTGGCGAGACGCTCTTGGAGCTTCTCGCGGTCGTAGTCGCTGGTGGTCGTCGCGAGCTTGGCGCGGATTTGCTCCACGCGTTCCGTGACGCTGCGCTTGTTGCCCTTGCCTTCGATGACCAGCGTCTCGTCCTTGCGCACTTCAATGCGCCGAGCGCGACCGAGGTCTTCAAGGGTGACGCTCTCGAGCTTGCGGCCTTGGTCTTCTGAGACGAAGGTGCCGCCGGTGAGCACGGCGAGGTCTTCGAGCATGGCCTTGCGGCGATCGCCGAAGCCAGGGGCCTTGACCGCGCAGATCTTGAGCACACCGCGCAGACGGTTGATGACCAGCGCGCTCAGCGCGTCGCCATCCACGTCTTCAGCGATGATCAACAAGCTCTGGCCGGTTTGCGCGACCTGCTCCAGCACAGGAAGCAGTTCGCGGAGGTTCGAGATCTTCTTCTCGTGGATGAGCAGCAAGGCATCATCCAATTCCGTGACCATCTTGGTGGGATTGGTGACGAAGTAGGGGCTGATCCAGCCCTTGTCGAAGGACATGCCTTCGACGACTTCGCAGGTGGTCTCGATGCCCTTCGCATCTTCCACGGTGATGACGCCGTCCTTGCCGACCTTCTCCATGGCGTCAGCCAGCAGATTCCCGATGGTCACGTCGTGATTGGCGGAAACCGTGGCGACTTGGGCCACTTGCTCGCGCCCTTTCACTGGGCGTGCCGAGTCCTTCAGCGCGACGACGGCCGCTTCCACGGCCTTGTCGATGCCGCGTTTCACGGACACGGGGTTGCAGCCAGCCGAGAGGTGGCGCAGACCGGAGCGATAGATCGCCTCAGCCAACACCGTCGCGGTGGTGGTGCCATCGCCGGCCTTGTCGTTGGTCTTCTTGGCCACTTCGTTCACGAGCTTGGCGCCCATGTTTTCGAAGGGGTCTTCCAACTCAACTTCCTTGGAGACCGTGACGCCGTCCTTGGTGACCGTGGGGCCGCCGAAGGACTTGTTGAAGAGCACATTACGGCCTCCGGGGCCGAGTGTGACTTTCACAGCGCGCGCGAGCTTGTCGAGACCTGCGAGGATCTTGGCTCGTGCGTCTTCGGAGTAGAGGATCTGTTTCGCCATGTGAAAACCTCAGACGAGCTTGGCCAGAATGTCGCTTTCGCGCAGGATCTTGAACTCCTTGCCATCGACCTTCACGTCGGTGCCGGAGTACTTGCCGTAAACCACCGTGTCGCCCTTGCGGACGCCAGGCTCTGCGCGCTGTCCGTCCTTGAGCATGCGGCCCGGACCAACGGCGACGACCTTGCCCTGCTGAGGCTTTTCCTTCGCCGTCTCGGGCAGGATGACCCCGCCAGCAGTGCGCTCCTCTGCTTCCAGAGGCGTCACGACGACCCGGTCATCTAGTGGATTGATCTTCAGTGCCATGTGTGCTTCTCCGTGTCCTTTGTGCTTGTGTGGTTCAGGACGTCAGTCGTCCATGCCCTCGTGTTCGTGCCCCTCGCCCTCGTCCGCTTCCTTCTTGGGAATGTCCGTGATGAGACACTCCGAAGAGATGAGGATGGTGGCGACACTCGCCGCGTTGGTGAGCGCAGCGAGGGTGACCTTGCACGGATCGATCACGCCTTCTTCAAGCAGATCGGTGCAAGTCTCGGATTCAACGTTGTAGCCGTAGGTGAACTTGCGCTCGCGGAGCACGCGGCTTGCGATCACAGGCCCCTGGCCGCCGGCGTTCTGCACGATCTGATGCAGGGGCGCGCGCAGCGCATCGCGCACGATGCAAGCGCCAGTGAGTGCATCGCCTTCGAGCCCATCGAGGCTCAAGGTCGCGCTCGCTCGGAGGAGAGCAGTGCCGCCGCCGGGCAGCACGCCTTCTTCGAGCGCAGCCTTCACAGAGGCGAGTGCATCCTTGATGCGCGCCTTGCGTTCCTTGAGTTCCGTTTCAGTGGCTGCGCCGACGTCGATTTGCGCGACACCACCGGCGAGCTTGGCGAGACGCTCTTCTAGCTTCTCGCGGTCGTAGCTGCTGTCGGTTTCCGCGATCTCGTTGCGGATCTGCTTGATGCGCGCCGAGAGATCAGCCGAAGATCCCGCACCTTCCACGATGGTGGTGTTGTCCGCCGTGATGGTCACCTTCTTGGCTACGCCGAGGTCGCGCAAGTCGAGAGACTCGAGGTCCACGCCCGTCTCCTTGAAGACCGGCTTTTTGGTGCCCGTGAGGATGGCGATGTCTTGCAACATGGCCTTCCTGCGGTCGCCGTAGCCAGGAGCCTTGACGGCGACGCAATCCACCACGCTGCGCAACTTGTTCACGACGAGGGTCGCGAGGGCTTCGCCTTCCACGTCCTCCGCAATGATGAGCAGGGACTTCTTGGCTTTGCTCACCTTCTCGAGCAGCGGGATCAGCTTCTTGATGGACGTGATCTTGTCCTCGTGGATGAGCACGAGGCAGTTGCGGTACTCGCAGTCGAGAGTCTTCTGGTCCGTCGCGAAGTGCGGCGAGAGGTAGCCGCGATCGAACTGCATGCCTTCGACGACCTTGACGCTCGTCTCGGTGCCCTTGCCTTCTTCAATGTTGATGACGCCATCCTTACCCACGCGCTTGAGTGCGTCGATGAGCGTGCGCCCGAGATCCTTGTCGTTGTTCGCCGCGATGCTGGCGATCTGCATCAAGCGCTCGGGTTGATCGAGGCTCACCTTGACGGCCT
>Ga0233425_10001724_pt1 | contig 46913 bp, 50 predicted proteins | sample Watercolumn_Towu_2_FD_181712 | JGI IMG/M metagenome (GOLD analysis project Ga0233425, IMG submission 181712) | Freshwater microbial communities from Lake Towuti, South Sulawesi, Indonesia - Watercolumn_Towuti2014_140_MG | ecosystem: Environmental > Aquatic > Freshwater > Lake | place...
CTCCACGGCTCCCAGGGCTGCGCCACTTACATGCGGCGCTACATCATCAGCCACTTCCGGGAGCCTATGGATATCGCCTCCTCCTCCCTGGGGGAAAAACAGGCGGTCTACGGGGGCGGCCCCAACCTGAAACAGGGGCTCAAAAACGTGCAAACCAAGTACGGGGCCCGGCTCATCGGCGTGGCCACCACCTGCCTGACGGAGACCATCGGCGACGACGTGCCCGGGCTGGTTAAGGAGTTTTGCCGGGAAATGGCGGAGTCCAACGGCCAAGGAAACCTGCCGGCCCTGGTGACGGTCTCCACCCCCAGCTTTTCCGGCACCCATATGGAGGGTTTTCATGCCGCGGTCAAGGCGGTGGTGGAACAGATGGCCGAAGGCGGACCTCAGACCAACGCCGTGAATCTCCTGCCGGGCTTTGTGTCGCCCGCGGATATTCGCTACTTGCAAGAGATTCTGAAAGATTTCGGGCTTACCGGGATTATTCTCCCGGACATCTCCGAGACCCTGGACGGCCCGGCCCAAACCGACTATGAAAAGATCCCCGCGGGAGGAACGCCCATAAAGGATATCAAGGCCATGGGCCGTTCCCGGGCCACCCTCGAATTCGGCCGCACCCTGTTTCCCCAAGAGACTGCGGGGCGTTATCTGGAAAACCGTTTCGGGGTGCCCTGGCGGCCTTTGGGAATGCCCATCGGCCTCCGGGAGACGGACCGGTTTTTTGAAGTTTTGGAAGAGCTCAGCGGCCGCCCCGCCCCTCCCTTGCACGCCCGGGAACGGGGCCGCTTGCTCGACGCCATGGTGGACGGCCATAAGTATGTTTTCGGGAAAAAGGCGGTTGTCTACGGGGAAGAGGACCTGGTGGCGGGCCTCACCGCCTTGCTGGCGGAGATCGGCGTCCGTCCCGTGCTTTGCGCCTCCGGGGGGCACAGCGGCAATTTCGCCGCGGCCGTTGCCGCGGTGACCGCGGGCCTGCTGCCCGAGCCCCCGCTAGTTCGGGAAGGCATGGATTTTTATGACATCGCCGAGGAAATAGAGGCTTTAGCCCCCGACCTCCTCATCGGCCACAGCAAGGGCTACCACCTGGCCCGGAAATGGGGCCTGCCTCTGATCCGGGTGGGCTTTCCCATCCACGACCGCTTCGGCGGCCAGAGGATCCTGCATTTGGGCTACCGGGGCGCGCAGAGCCTGATGGATCGCATTGTCAACGCCCTCCTGGAGAAAAAGCAACAGGATTCTCCGGTAGGTTATGGATATTTGTAACAAAGGAACATGGTTATGGAAACAACACTGGATACCCAACGTCATCCCTGCTTTAACGTGGCGGTCAAGGGTGAGTGCGGCCGGGTGCACCTGCCGGTGGCGCCTAAGTGCAACATCCTCTGCAACTATTGCAACCGCAAGTTTGACTGTGTCAACGAAAGCCGGCCCGGAGTCACCAGCGCGGTGCTCACCCCCCGGCAGGCCGTGGCTTATATGGAACAGGTCTTGGCGAAAGAACCCCGCATCACCGTGGCCGGTATCGCCGGCCCCGGTGACCCCTTCGCCAATCCCCGGGAGACCATGGAAACCATCCGCCTGGTGAGGGAAAATTTCCCGCAGATGCTGCTCTGCCTGGCCACCAACGGGTTGGGGATTCTGCCCTATGTCAAGGAGTTGGCGGCCCTGGGCGTCACCCACGTGACCATCACCGTCAACGCGGTGGACCCGGAAATCGGCAAAAAAATCTATAGCTGGGCCCGGGACGGCAAGGTGGTGCTCCGGGGGCTGGCGGCCGCGGAACTTCTGCTGCAACGCCAGTTGGACGCCATTGTGGCCCTGAAGTCTTTGGGCATCACGGTGAAGGTGAACACCATCGTCATCCCCGGCGTCAATGACGGGCACGTGGCCGACGTGGCCCGGGCCATGGCGGCCTTGAAGGTGGATATGTGCAACTGCATGCCGGTCTATCCCAATGCCGACACGCCCTTTGCGGAGATCCCCGAACCGGCGCCGGCGCTGATGGCCGAACTGCGGCAAGAAGCGGAAAAGTTCCTCCCCCAGATGCGCCATTGCACCCGCTGCCGCGCCGACGCGGTGGGCCTACTGGACGCGGACCGCAGCGACGAGTTCCACGGCTGCCTCAGCGCCTGCTCCCGCCGGGTGCCGGGCGCCCCGGATAAACCTTACGTGGCCGTGGCCACCAAGGAGGGGATGCTGGTCAACCTCCACCTGGGGGAAGCCCCTTCCTTCCAAATCTGGGAAAACAACGGCCAGGGGTTCAGGCTGGTGGAAGAACGCCCCGCGCCGGAGGCGGGCGGCGGCTCCCAGCGCTGGTGGGATCTGGCCGAGACCCTGAAAGACTGCCGGGCCGTCCTGGTGAGCACCCTGGGGGAGACGCCCAAGGCCGTCCTGGAAGACTGCGGCATCCAGCCCCTGGAGATAACTGGCTTTATCGACCTGGGCCTGCGCGCGGTCTATCTGGGGGAATCCGTCGAGTTCATGAAAAGCCGCAGCCAGGGCCTGGCCAAGTCCTGCCCGGGCAGCGGGCGGGGGTGCGACGCTTAAAGATAAAAGATTCACCACAGAGACACAGAGAGCGCAGAGATTCACAGAGGAAAAAATTATTATGGCGGGCAAAGCCCGCCATAAGTTTCTTTTCTCTGCGTAACTCTGTGTCCTCTGCGCCTCTGCGGTGAATCTTTTTAATGCAACTGCACCGGCCCTTCCCTGCCAGCCAGGATGATCTGCCGCAATTCCAAGGCCGCGGCCTGGGGGTCGGCCGCGGCGGTGACCGCGCTCATCACCGCCGGATGCCTGGCGCCGTGGGCCACCACTTGGCCGATGTTCCCTTGAGTGATGCCACCCATAGTGGTCCAGGGAATCCTTAAGGCGGGGGCGATGCGGTCGATGGCCTCGACACCCAGGGGAGTGACGTCAGGCTTAGTTTGCGTGGCGAAGATGGGGCCGATATTGACGTAGCTGGCGCCCGCGGCCTCGGCGGCCAGGGCCTCTTCCAGGGAATGGGTGGACGCGCCGATGATCAGCTCCGGCGCGATTTTCCGGGCCACCTCCAGGGGCAGGTCTTCCTGGCCCAGGTGCACGCCGTCCGCGCCGCAGGCCAGGGCGATATCCAGGCGGTCATCGATGATCAAGAGCGCCCCCGCGGCCGCGGTGAGCCGCCGGAACTCCAGGGCCAGATGATAAAGGCTGCGGCCGCTCATTTCCTTTTCCCGCAGTTGCACCAGGCGGACTCCGGCCATGAGGGCCTGCACCAAAATCTCATGGGCATGCCTCCCGGCGCAAAAGGCCTCGGTGATCACCACGTAAAGATCGGCGGCGGCAAAAGCCGCCAGACGCTGGTCGGGGTGCATCAGCCGCCTCCCACGATGCGCACCAGTTCCAAAATGTCCCCCTCAGCCAGGGCCGTCTCGGGATACGCGGCCCGGTCTACAATGGCGTGGTTCCGCTCCACCACCGTGGCCGCAGGGTTAAGCCCCAGCTCCTCCAGCAGCGCCAGCACCGTGGCCGCGGCCACCTCCCGGCCCTCGCCGTTGATGGTCAGTTTCAAGATATCCACTCCGCACAACTTATTATCTCACGCAAAGGCGCAAAGACGCCAAGACGCAAGATATTATTATAATAAAATTCTTGCGCCTTTGCGCCTTTGCGTCTTTGCGTGAGATATTTATTCCACAAAGGCCCGGTCGAAGTCCTTCCACACCGGGTCATACCCCGCCTTGCGGATGGCCTCCGCCACCTCCTCCGGGCTCCTAAGGTCTTCAGTGGCGAACTGCTCCAGGGTCTCCCCGCCGTACCGGGCGTAGCCTCCGGGGCGGGTGGAGGAGCCCGCGCTCATCATGGTCACCCCCAAAGGAATGAGGCGGTCCCGGAGATCGGGCCGCTCCCGGGTGGAGAGGTTGAAACCCGCCTCCGGCAGAAACAGCCGCAGGGCCAGCATGAGCTGCACCAGTTCCTTGTCGCTCAAGGGGTGCCGGATGGTGTGCCGGGCCGGGACGTTGAAGAGCCGGGGGAAGGAGATGGCCACCGCGCTCTGCCAGCACTCCTTCTGGAGATAGCGGGCATGGAGCGCGGCCCAGAAGCCGTCCACATGCCAGTCGTACAGCCCCAGCAGCGCGCCGATGGACAGCCGCCGCACCCCCGCCTTGCCCGCGGCCTCGATGGCCCCGAGACGGTTAAGATAATCTTTCTTCCGTCCTTTCAAATGCACCTTGTCGTAGGTTTCCCGGTGATAGGTCTCCATGTACAGGGTCACGCCTTCCAGGCCCGCGTCCACCAGGCGGCGGTAGCCCTCTTCTTTTAAAGCATAGATTTCCACGGACACGGAGGGGAAGTATTCCCGGGCAATGGCCACGGCCTGGGCCAGATAATCCACCGGCGCGGCCTGGGGATGGTCCCCGGTCAAGAGCAGCACATTTTGAAAGCCATGAGCCGCCAGGGTCCGGCACTCGGTGCGGATTTCCTCCGGGGTCAGCGTCCGCCGCTCCCCCTCCCGGCCGGAGTGGAAGGCATAAGAGCAATAAGTGCAATCGGACGCACAGACATTAGACAGATAAATCGGCACATACAACCCAATGGTGCGCCCGAACTGCCGCCGGGTGATCCTGTGGGCCAGCCGGGCCATCTCCTCCAGCCGCCCCGCGGCCGCAGGCGACAGCAACGCGGCCAGGTCCTCGGGATGCAACAGGTCCCGCCCCAAGGCCCGGGTGACGTCGGCGTCGGTAGCCCCGGCGATGAGGTCGCGGATGCGCGATTCCGGCCAGGAGTTAAGTATATGTATGAAAGGTGAATGATTTGTCATAAATTAATTTTTTCTTGTACCCATGAATCGTTGGATGGAGAAGAGGAATATCAGGTTCTTATCGCCTAATCCAAAAAGCTCCTTTAGGTTCTTTACTGAAATAACTTTCAATCCCTTCAACAGCTTCTGGATGAAGTTTTTCATTAAGCCATAATTTGGAAAATTGGGGATATGCACCTGTCGAATGTGGAACGCCAATTAATTTCCGATTAGGGAACAAGTAAGAAAGCGCTACAAATGCATCTTTACCATTTGCCATCAATAACCAAGAATCTGGAACATTCTTGATTTCCTCTGCCATGTAGGTACTGGCACAAAAACGAAATGTATGTGGATATAAATCGAAACTCATTCGTTCCGAATCATCTCTTTTTTCACATTTAGCTACATTTGTCCAAAGAATAGGACCATCATAACCTAATGCTCTAACAAGCTTACGCATCCGGGAAAAATACGGAATATTCATAAATCTGCTTTTCCAACATTCATACAATGAGGAATAGGAAGTACCTTTGGACTTAAAAAATTCAATTTCATGGGGAGGAGCATTGCCAGGATTCATTCCACAAACGATAACACCTGACGGCCCAAATCCTTCTTCTAGATAGAGACCCCGCGGGGGAAGTCCTTTGGGTTGATCATGTGTTACGCCCGCACAGATATGATTGCAATTTACGATTCGCTCACCAATTTGCGCAATTAAATAAGACAATTCCATAACTTTTACCCTTGTTCCCAAGCTTGGCTTGGGAACGCACTTACCCGCCAAGTTAAACTTGGCGGGTATCTTCATTCCCAAGTATAACTTGGGAACGAGGCGAAAAGGCTGTAGGGTGCGTCTTACGCACCAAATTATGGCGCGTAAGACCGCCTACGGCTCATTCTCCTGTTTTAGCCAAGAATGGTGCGCAAGGCGCACCCTACATTGCCTACATTTTGCCAACCGCCACTACACGCCGATTAACGCCGATAAAAGAAAAAAATCTGCGTCCATCGGCGCGCATCGGCGTTCATCCGCGGTTTCCTCTATCCTTCCCGGCCTCCCTCAAGGAAGGCTCATCTTCCGGTAGCCGGCCGGCGGGTTCAAGACCGCCTCCGGGACGCCCCCTTCCTTGATGTCCCGGTAATCCCGGGAGAATGACTTGTCCAGGCTTTCGATTTTGATAATCATCCCTAATTTCTTGGCGATCCAGATATAGTGCCGCTGTTCGCCGCCGTTCGTCTTAAAAACGGTCTCATATTTGTCGGCAGGGTAGCCGTTGACCGTTTCCGAGCCCAGGGGTTTCATGTGGGCCTGGTCTTTGGCCGCTTGCATCAGGTCCCGGACCATCTCTTCGGTGAGGGGCATCTCCAGGTACATCTGCTGCTGCGGCCTGAGCATCCACACGACCCGGGTGTCGCTGTTGTAGATGAGGACATTGGGAGCGCCCGACGCGGAGGGGAATTCCTGGCGCATGCGGTTGCCTTTGACATAGACCTTGCCCCGGGACTCCTTCCCCTGGAAAACGCTGATAACCTCGGCGCTGAATTCCGCGGCCCGGGCCTCCCCCGCCAGCAGCAGCAAAACGATGCCGAACAGCACTACAATGAAACTGCGATTCTTGAGTCCCATGGGCATTACCTCGCCGGTTAAATTTGTTGCTATACAGAGCGACTTAGTTAACCGCGCTTAGCATTCTCTGCGGCCTCTGCGCCTCTGCGAGAAACCTTTTTATCTCGCAGAGACGCAGAGAGCGCAAAGATGAATGTTGCGCAATTATTTATGTCGCTATGTATAAAAGTTTTTTCCAACCCCCCCCCCTCACCCTAGCCCTCTCCCCCCATGGGGGGAGAGGGGATAAGAGGAAGAAACTTTTGGCAAGTGCTATAAATTTTATTCCAACCTCACCGGGGCACCAGTTCCACCCGGCGGTTTTTGGCCCGGCCCTCTTCCGTGGTGTTGACGGCCACCGGCGCCAGATAGGCCACGCCGTTGGGGGTCAGGCGGCCCGGGGCGATGCCGTACTCCCCGGCGAGCGCGGCCACCACCGCCTCCGCCCGGCGCTTGGACAGGCTTAAGTTGAAGTCAAAGCCCCCCACGTTGTCCGTGTGGCCCACCACGTGCAATTTCAGTCCCGGTTCCTGGCTCAAAAGCTTGGCGATCTCCGCCAGGGCCGGCCTGGACTCCGGCTTGATCTCCGCCTTGTTGAAATCAAAGAAAATGCCGTACAGCGCCACCCGCCCGCCGGCCGCCAGGGCCTGGAACATCTCCCCGGCGCTCACCACCACCATGTCCTGGACCATGGGCTTGAGTTCGATGACATCCACCGCCAGATACGCGCCCTGTTTGGCTTTATAAATGGCATCGTCCTGGGGCCACTCCACTGCGGTCAGGAACACATACACGTCCCCCTGGGGCCGCTCCAGTTTGGCGCTGCTCACGCGGATGCCCCCGGGGGAGGCGCTATAGAAGACATAGTTGCTCCGGCTGGTCTTGATCTTCGAGTCCGCGAAGGGGGCCAGGAAGTTGATCCAATTGGCCGCGGCCGGGTCCTTGGTGGAATCGTAGAGAATGGCAAACCCTTGGGCCGTGAGTTCGTTCTGGTAATTGCGGATCAGTTCCGTGCTGCTGGCGCCCGGAGCTTCGTACCAGATCTGGGTGCGGGCCCCTTCCAGCTTCAAGGGTTCGGCCGCGAATTCCCGCTTTTTGGTCTCCAGATTGTACCTCTTGAAGGTGGAGGTGGGCAGCTCGAAGGCGTCGAACCGTTTCACCTCATAAGCGACAATCTCCGACCCCCGGAAGCGTTTCAGCAGCGGGTGGTCCTTGGAGCCGGGCAGGTCCGCAGCCCAGGCGTTTCCTAAGATGCAGGGCAGCGCCAGAACCATCGTCCAGAAAAGTGCCATTCTGAATATTGGGCCCGTATAAGCTCTTTTGTGATGAGCAATCTTCATAAGCTTTCTCCTCAAAACCACATTAAGGATGCAAAGGCCGCAGCGGAATTTGCGCTTCCTTATTCCCCAGGAGAAGAAATGCCGGGGGAGTCACGGCTGGCTTGGCAATCTCGGTCAGGACCCCGCAATGGTCGGAGACAAAGGGGCCGTTGCCGCCGTTAAAGACGACCTGGCTCTGTTTGACCTGCATCCCTTTTCCCCGGACCAGGAGAAAATCGATGCGGGACGGCGCGCCGCTGCTGGCCAGGGGATTGCCGGGCGCCCGGAAGGTGCAGCCTTGGGTTTTCTCTTGGGTGCAACAATTTTGAGGAGCGCCGGGACAATTGGCCGCAGCATAGGTGTCCGCAAAGCCGTGGTCGAGGAACTTTTGGTAAGCGGCGGGATAGGTGTCGACGGAGAAATTCAGGTCCCCGCCCACGATGCTGGCCGCCGCAGGATATTGGCCGTCCGTCTGCTCGACGAAGGCCATCAGGCTGTCGATCTGCGCTTCGATGCCCTCCGCGGCAGGGGTATAGATATGGACGCTGTAGAGATTCACCCGGCCGAATCCGGGAATGATCATGGCGGCCATCACCACGTTTTTCCTCTCCGGAAAGACCCACCCGTCCCCGGGCGTGCCGGTGCAGCCGGCCGCGGTGGCGATCATGCTGTACCGGGGCAGGATGCCCACTTTAAAGACCAGATACGGCGGGTAGCCCCAGTTGGCCTCCGTGTAGTAGCCATACTCCAAGCCGGCCGCGGCCAGCATCCCGGCCAGGTCCGCGCCGCTGTCCTGGGTGGCCGGGGTATCCTGGGGTCCGCCGGAGAGTTCCTGCAAGGCCAGGAGGTGGACCGGCGCGGGCTTCAGAAAATCCACGATTTTCTGAAACCTCGAGGCCCGGGCTTCCGAGGCGTTTTGCATGACGTTTAAAGTCAGGATCTTGATAGTGGCTTGGGGCTCTTCCGGTTGCTGGCTAACATTTTTAAAATCGGCCAGGACCGGAACGGCAACCGCACCCAAAATGAGGAGAAAAAATAAAGGCCCAAGAAATTTAATCTTCTTCATGCGTATTCTCCGAAACGGCTCAAGCCTGACGGTACTTCTCCGGGTGAAGCGGCCGGGGTAATCTGGAGACCTTATGATATTGGGAATAATTGGCCGCCAGGCGCAGCATCCAGCCGGGGTCGGGCCGGACAAGGCGCCGCAAGATGTTGGATAGCTTATAGGATTCCCGGATGGCCCAAATCCAGCCGTCTTGAAGTTCTGCGGAGGTCATCCCTTGGGGGTGAATGACCGAGTGGCCGGTATCATAATGCGACCAATCACGATCATGGATGCGACCTTGACCGTCCATCTCTTCGTAAAGCCTGGTGCCGGGAAAGGGCGTGAGGATATGGTAAAATACCAAGTCGATTTTGGCGGCGTTGACGAAATCCACGGTGCGCTTGAACACCCCCAGATCATCGCCGTCCAGGCCGAAGATGAAACTGCCCATGATAGTAATGCCCCGGCGGTGTAACTGCCGAATGCCCTGAGCGTAATCTTCGGGACGGTTAACCCCCTTGCGCACCGACTTCAGCGTCGCGGCAGAGAGGCTCTCGAAACCGATAAAGGCAAACCGGCCCCCCGCCTGGGCATAAAGGTCCATGAGCTCCGCGTCTTTCGTCAGGGCCATGGAAGCCTGCCCTCCCCAGGTGATTCCCAAAGGAATTAAGGCCCGGAACAACTCCTTGGCGTATTTCTCATGGCCGATGAGGTTATCGTCTAAGAACATCCAGTGCTTGCCCGGCTGACTTTTGATTTCGGCCACGACTTCGGGCACCGGGCGACGGCGGAAATCCCGGCCGAAAAACCTGGTTACGGAACAATAATTACAGTCGAAGGGACAGCCCCGGGTGGCCTGAATGGTGTTAAAATACGTATACATCTCCCGATTGAGCAGGTCCCGGCGGGGGATGGCCATATCCCGCATGTCAATCAGCGCCTCATTTTGGTAAATCTGCCGTCCCACCCCGCCCTGGGCCAGGTCCGAGAGGAGGCGCGGCCATAAACCCTCGGCTTCGCCCACGACCACGAGGTCGGCGTGTCCGGCGGCCTCGGCGGGCAAAGCGGAGGCATGATAACCGCCGATGACCACGGTCTTGCCCCGCCGGCGAAATTCGTCGGCCATCCGGTAGACATGGGGAATCTCACAGGTCATGCCGGTAAAGCCCACCAGGTCCCAGTCCCCGTCATAGTCGGGTTCGCTGAGCCGGGCGTCATGAATCGCCACTTCGTGTTCCGGGGGAGTGAGCGCGGCGATGGTGGTCAAGGTCACCCGGGCGATGCCGGCCTTGCCGCTCTTGGAAACCTGGCCGGTGAAGCCGGTGGATTTCGGTTGGACGAGGAGAATTTTCAAGGTTTTCCTTTTGATGCTGCGAGATGGGAAGGGTTTATTCCAAAAAGCCTGTTAAAGGCGAAGAGGCTTCAGCCGCCTCCCGCTCCGGGCCCAGGCCGGCGCGGTACGCCAGACGGCCGGCAGCCACGGCCATGGCGAAGGCCCCGGCCATCCTGCCGTGGTCCGTGGCTTCGGCCAGGGCGGTGTTCACCAGCACCGCGTCCGCGCCCATTTCCATGGCCTCCGCGGCGTGCGACGGCGCGCCCAGGCCCGCGTCCACCACCACCGGCACTTTGGCCTGTTCGATGATGATGCGGATCATGTCCCTGGTCTTGAGCCCCCGGTTGCTGCCGATGGGCGCGCCGAGCGGCATGACCGTGGCCGTGCCCAGCTCCTCCAGGCGCTTGGCCAGGATGGGGTCCGCCTGGATATAAGGCAGGACCACAAAGCCGTCTTTAATGAGCATTTCCGCGGCCTTGAGCGTCTCCACCGGGTCGGGCAAAAGATACCTGGGTTCAGGCGTCAGCTCCAGCTTCACCCAGGGGGGCAAGCCCATGGCCCGAGCCATCTTCGCCAGGCGCACGGCTTCCTCCGCGGTCCGGGCCCCCGAGGTGTTGGGGAGGATCAGGTGTTTTTTCGGGTCCAGCACCGGCATGATGCTGTCGCCTTCAGGCCGGGACAGGTCCACCCGGCGCAGGGCCACGGTGACGATCTCCGCGTGGGAGCCGTCCAGCGCGGCCTTTAAGGCCGCAGCGGAAGGAAATTTCCCCGTGCCCACCATGAGGCGGGAGCGGAAGGCGCGGCCGGCGATGATTAAGGGATCATGGGACATCAACAACTCCGAGTATTATCAACAAAAAATATCTCACGCAAAGACGCCAAGGCGCAAAGGCCAAGACGCGAGAAGTCATTTTATACGTGGCGACATAAATAATTGCGCATTATTAATCTCTGCGCTCTCGGCGTCTCTGCGAGATAAAAAGGTTTCTCGCAGAGGCGCAGAGGCCGCAGAGAATGTCAACCGCGGTTAATTAAGTCGCTCACTATAAAACCTTTTTCAGGCGTCATCTTGAGTCAGCCGCGCAAAGATACGCCGGGAATAATCTCCCCCTTTCCTAAAGGGGGCCGGGGGGATTTTATAAGCGCCTGAAAATCCCCCTAAATCCCCCTTTACAAAGGGGGACTTAAAACGGCATTGCCAACCTAGGTGCTGTGAATGACCTATCTGAAGCCGGATTAGGTTGTGATAGAGTCTAAACTGCTCACTGCTCACTGTCCACACAGGGGGCAGTCGGGCCTTTTCTCCCTTTGCACCCGGCGGAAACGGCACCGGAGCGCGTCATAGGCCAATAGCTGGTGTGTCAGGTCGGACCTCCGGCCCAGCAGCATTTTCAAGGCCTCCGCGGCCTGGAGGCAGCCCATTACCCCCGCGACCGCGCCCAGGATGCCTTCCCGGGGAGCCGTGGGCGGCTCCCGGGGCAGGAGGCAGCGGTAACAGGGGTTCCCCGGAGCCGGGTCCATCACCAGGAGCAGGCCCTGGAACCCGCCCACCGCCGCGGAAATCAGCGGCAGCTTCTCCCGCCAGCAGCAGTCCGCCACCAGCAGGCGGGTGGCAAAGTTGTCGCTGGCGTCCAACACCAGGTCATTTTCTTTTAATATATCCCGGATATTAGCCGCATCCAAGCGCGTATCGTGCAACTTTAAGCGGCAATGGGGATTGAGCGCAGTCAGGGTCTCCCAAGCCGACTCCACCTTTCGTCTGTCTAAGTCATGAACATTATGAAGAATCTGCCGTTGCAGGTTCGAAGTCTCCACCGCGTCGCCGTCGATGATGCTGATCTGCCCCACCCCCGCGGCCGCCAGATAATAGAGGCTGGCGGAGCCGATGCCCCCCGCGCCCACCACCGCCACCCGGGCCGCAGCCCAGCGTGCCTGGCCTTCCCAGCCCACTTCCGGGAGCATGGTGTTGCGGGAATAACGGGAAATCTCTTCTTCGGAAAAATCTATCGGCATCAGGTCTCCGCTGCGGAAACTGGTTGGCAGTGGCGGCAGGGTTCCAAGGCGGGCACGGAGGCTCCCCCCAAGGAAAACACTGCAACTCGCTCCCAAGCTTTGCTTGGGAACGTACTTGCCGCCCAAGCTCTGAAAAGTTCTAAGCGGTAGTACAGGCTTTCAAGCCTGTACGGATTACCAAGGCGGGCGAGACGTCCGCCCTACGAACTTTTCATGGTTTAATGGTAAGCCAAAGGTTCATGTTCAATTGCTGGGGCAGCCGCTGCCCAGGCAATGGCGGCCAACCATCTCCTGACACACAAAGCTAAGCTTTGTTCCTACCTACCTGGGGTTCCCAAGCGCAGCTTGGGAACCAGGAATATAGTGGCGGCAGGATTCCAGGGCGGGCACGGAGGCCCGCGCCACCCACGGAAAACAGAAAACGGAAAACGGTATTACCCCTCCCCCTCCTTCCCCGGCTCCAGGCCGTAGGACCTGAGTTTGCGGTAGAGGTGGGAGCGTTCCAGGCCGATTTTTTCGGCCAGCGCGCTGACGCTGCCGCCTGCTTCCTCCAGTTGGCGGCGCAGATACTCTTTCTCGAAGCCGGCCCGGGCCTCCCGGAAATCGGGCAGGGCCAGGAGGCGGTCCAAGCTTCCCGGCTCGGTTTCCGGCTCCGGCGTTAGATGCAGGTCGGCCAGATCGATCACCGGCCCCGGGGTGAGGATGGCCAGGCGCCAGATGAAGTTTTTCAGTTCCCGGACATTGCCGGGCCAGGGGAGGTTGGCCAGGGCCTCCAGGGCTTGGGGCGTGAAGGTCTTGGGCGGCGCGTCGTTCTCCCGGGCCAGTTCCTGGAGAAAGTGCCGGGCCAGCAAGGGGATGTCCTGGCGCCGCTCCCTTAAGGGCGGGACCTGCAACGGGATGACGTTGATGCGGTGGTACAGGTCCTCCCGGAACGCGCCCCGCTGGATTTCTTCGGCCAGGTTCTTGTTGGTGGCGGCCACCACCCGCACGTCCACCTGGATGGGGCGGCCGCCTCCCACCCGCTCGAACCGCTGTTCTTCCAGGATGCGCAAGATTTTGGCCTGGGTTTTGAGGCTCATGTCCCCGATTTCATCGAGAAACAAAGTCCCTTCGTGGGCCTGGTCGAATTTCCCCTGGCGGCGGCTGGTGGCCCCGGTGAAGGCCCCTTTTTCGTGGCCGAAGAGTTCGCTTTCGATCAAGTCCTCGGGGATGGCGGCGCAGTTCACCTCCACAAAGGGCTTGTGAGACCGGTGGCTGAAGGCGTGCAGCGCCCGGGCCACCAGCTCCTTGCCCGTGCCGTTTTCCCCGGTGATTAAAACCGAGGCGTTGGTGGGGGCCACCATGCGCACCTGCTCCCGGAGGCGTTGGACGGCTTCGCTTTTGCCCACGATCTCCCGGACCGGCGCGGCCTGGAGCCTGAGCCTGCGGTTCTCCTCGGCCAGCCGGGCCATCTCCAGGGCGTTTCTCACCGTGAGGAGAATGCTGTCCGCGTGGGGCGGCTTCTCGATAAAATCGTAAGCCCCCAGGCGGGTGGCCTTAACCGCGTTCTCCACGGAGCCGAACGCGGAGATCATCACCACCGGCAGGACCGGGTTACGGGCCTTCAGTTCCTGTAACACCTCCAGCCCGTCCTTGCCGGGCAAGGCGATATCCAGCAGCACCAGGTCCGGCGTCTCCTCGGCCGCCTTTTTTAAGGCGCTCTCCCCGTCCGCGGCGGTCACCACCTCGAAACCCTCATCCTGGAGGATCCCCGAGACTACCTGGAGAATCTGGGGCTCATCATCCACCACCAGCAGCGTGGCCGGCATAATCTCCTCGAATCATGGGAATGTCGATCACCACCTTAGTACCCCGGGGCGCGTTGTCCTCCACCCGGATCTCCCCGTGGTGTTCGGCGACAATGGAATTGACGATGGCCAGGCCCAGGCCGGTGCCCCCCCGTTTGGTGGAGAAATAAGGCTCGAAGATGCGCACCTTGTCCCGCTCCGGGACGCCGCCGCCGGTGTCCGCCACGGTAAGCTCCACCATCTCCCGGGCAAGATCGCCTTTCAAGGAAATGGTGATCCTGCCGCTGCCGGCGATGGCCGCCAGGGCGTTGTCCAGCAGATTCAGCAGCACCCGCTTCATCTGCTCCCGGTCCAAAAGCAGGACGGGGAGTTCGGGGTCGGGCTGAAACTCCAGGGCGACCCGGGGCTGGACCTCCTGGTAGAGCAGCAGGGTCTCCTGCACCAGGGCGTTGAAGTCCTGGGGGCTGAGGGTGAGCTGCGGCAGCCGGGCGAAGCGCGAGAATTCGTTGACCAGTTTTTTCAACTCGTCCACCTGGCTGATGATAATCTGGGTGCATTCGTCAAAAACCCGGCTGTCGCCTGCGAAACGGTCCAGGTAACGGCGGCGCAGCCGTTGGGCCGCCAGCTTTATGGGGGTGAGGGGGTTTTTTACTTCGTGGGCGATGGACCGGGCCACCTCCCGCCAGGCTGCCAGGCGCTGGGCCCGTTCCAACTCGGTCAAGTCCTCGAAAACGATGACCACGCCCAGGTCCTGGCCGGCTTCGTCTTTCAGGACCGTGGGTTTGATCAGGAGATACAGGGTTTTGTCGGGCAGGGCCACGTGCAGGGGGGTTTCCACCGCGCCCTTCGGGGAGTTCCGGGCCCCGGCGATGACCTCCGCCAGGCGCTGGTATTCTCCGGCGGGAAGCAGGTCCCGGCAGTCCTTGCCCAAAACCTCTTCCCGCCGCCAGTTGAGCATCTGGGCCGCGGAATCGTTGATGGTGGTAAGGCAGCCGCCGCTGTCGATGCTGATCACCCCCGCGGCCACGTTTTTCAGCAAAATTTCTATGTCCCGCTTCCGGGCTTCCAGTTGCGAGTGGCTTTGGCTCAATTGCCGGTAAGCTGCGGCCAGTTGCGCCTGGCTGTGTTGCAGGTCCTGGGTCATTTTATTGAAGGACTGCACCAAAAAACCGATTTCATCCCGGCTTTCCTGGCCTTCCTGGGTAATCTGAAAATCATAGTCTCCCCCCGCCACCTTTAAGGTGCCTTCCGCCAGTTGGCGGATGGGGGTGGTGATCTCCCGGGCCATGTAAAAGGCCAGCCAGACCGCGAAGAACAAGGCCACCAGGGTGACGGTCACCAGGGTGAGGTAGTGGCTCACCCGCACCGGCTTCAGCAAGAGCTGCATCTGGCGCAGTTCCCGGATGCTCTGGTCCGCGCCCCCCAGGGACTGGGGGAAGAAATCCCGGACCGCCGCGTATCCTTGCAGAATCCCCTCGGGGTCGGTGACCGGGGCTAAAAAGGTCAACAGTTCCCCGCCCCGGAAGGTTATCCTTTGCAGCGTCTCCCCCGTATCCGGCTCCGGCGGGGAAATCCGGGGCAGCTCCCCGGCCTGGGGATCATAGCTGGAAGTGAGTGATTTGCCCGCCGGGTCCAGCAGTTCCAGACCCGAGAGGTGAAATGCCGCCCTTTTTTTCGCCAGAAAATCCTGCCAGAAATCCCGGTCGCTGTCGGTCCATCCCCCCTCCCGTTCCAGTTCCAGGCTCAGGAGCCGGCCATAGGCCCGCAGCTTCTCCTCCCGGCTGAGGGCAAACGCCTTTTTCTGATTCAGGGCCTGTTCCAGATGCCCCTCCACCTGCGGCCCCCAGGAAAAGTCCACCCGGCTGGAGATCAACTGCCAGGCCATAAAGAACAGGAAGAGGGTGGGGAGAATGGTCAGACTGATAAAGGTGAGTACCAGGCGGGTGCGCAGCCGGGAGCCGAAGACCCGGCGCCGCCTTTCCAGAAAAAGCTTGGCCAGGTGGCGGAAAATGAGAAAGATCAGGAGAAAGAGCAGGATGGTGTTGATGTTGAGCAGGCTGAAGGCCAGCAGGCTGCCGGTAACCGGCTGCCCGCCCCGGCGCACCAGGTAGACCTCCACGGAGGTAATGGTCACCACCAGCAGCAGGATCAGAACGATGAGAATCCGTTCCCGGCGGCGTTTTTGCGCTTCCCTGGCGGTATCCGGGAGAGAAGAGGACTCCATGGCTTTAGCTTAGAGGCAACCTGACCAGGAAGGTGCTGCCCCGGCCCGGGGCGCTGTCCACCTGGATGGAGCCGTGATGGTCGGAAATGATTTTATGGATAACGGCCAACCCCAGGCCGGTGCCCCTGTCCTTGGTGGTGAAGAAGGGATGGAAGATATTTTCCAAGACTTCCTCGGGCATGCCTTTGCCGGTGTCCTGCACCGAAAACCAGGCCTGTCCGTCCTGAACGCCGGTGGCCAAAAAAATCCGGCCGTTGGTCTCCGTGGCCTCCACGGCGTTCTTGATCAGGTTGACCAGCACCTGTTTCAACTGGTTGGGGTCGGCCTCCAGGGAAGGCACGGGGGATAGCTTTTCCCCCAGGGTGATACCCTTTTCCCTGGCCATCTCGGCCATCATGACCGCCACCTCTTCGACCACCCGGTTCAGATCGATCTGTTGCTTCACCGGCAATACGGGCCGGGTGAAATCCCGCAATTCCCCCAGAAAGGACTCCAGGCGCCGGACTTCCTGCTGAATGATTTTCAGTTTATTCCTGGTCTTCTCGTCGTCCAGGCGGCGCTCCACTTGCTGGGCCAAGCCGCCGATGACCATCAGGGGGTTTTTGATCTCATGGCTGACGTAGGCCGCGGCCTCCCCCACCGCCGCGAACCTCTCGGAATGCACCAGGCGCTCCTGGGATTTCAACAGTTCCGAGGTTTTCAGGTCGACTTGCCGGGTCAGGGCTTTATTCCAGGTGAGCGCGGCCCCGATCAACACCGCGGTGGCCAGGAGCACCAGCACTGCAAAGGTCCCCACCAGAAACAATTCCTGGTGCATCACTTCCGAGACCTGGCCGGACACTTCCTCCACCGGAGCCAACACGCAGACGCCCCAGAGATTATGGGCCGGGTCTTCCATTTCGGTTATGCCCCTGATCAACCCTTTATCAAACCTGATGGGGACATAGGCCGCCAGCTTCGGCATCTGCCCCAATCTCTGGCGGTGCCAGCCGGAGTCGTATTCGGTGAGGCCTTCCTTGCCCTCCAGGAGGTTGGCGTGGAGTTCCCGCAACCCCCGGAAGACGATCTGGGGATTGCGGGCAAGGCGCACCGGCATGGCCTCTTTGCCCACAAAATCTTTCTCATAATGGGCCAGGATAATTTCGTCCTGATCGATGATCCAGGCGTAGCCGGTCTGGCCGGAACGCACTCCGGCCGTGACTTTTTCACAAATAAAGAAGGGGTCGATAAGCAGTTCCAGCACCCCGGATGATTGGCCCTTGGCGTCCCCCCAGTAGAGGGGGGTGATAAAACGCATCAGCTTATGGTCTTTCCAGGGCGCATCCCCATAGACGAAGGTCTTGCTCAATAGCAGCTTGCCGCGGTGGGCGGGGTCCCGGGCCCATTGCAGGTAGGGGGCGGGCAGGACCAGGCTGCTCGCCGGCGCCGGATCGGGGGAGACGCTGAACACCTGGACCGCCTTTCCCTCGGGGTTGTAAGTGCGAAGCTCCAGGACGCCGAAAGTTTTATGGCGGGAAAACCGTTCCTCCAGGGAGACTGCTATCTGCTGTTCCTGGTGGGGGGGGATGGTCTGGAACAAACCCGCATACCCCATCAGGATATTTTCCAGGAAATCAAAGTAGGACTCCACATTGTCCGCGATCTTCCGGGCTATCATTAACTGCTGCTGGTTAAACTGCTCCCGCATGATCACTTCGACTTTGTGGTTCAGCTTCTGCCAGAAAAAGAAGAAAGCCGCGGACAACAGGACCGCCCCGGCCAGGATGCCGAGGACCACTGGAGCAGGAGAGAACAATCTGCGGACCCGGTCCGATTTCATGCTTTGTTTGCCCTTTTAAGCAATCTAAATAATATCATCAGCTTACGAAGGTAGCAAGTTTAGTGGTCAGTGGCCAGTGGTCAGTGGCCAGTGAAAAAAACTGACCACTGACCACTGGCCACTGATCACTGCTTCTTGGCCGCCTGCCAGATGGCCTCCATCTCCTCCAGGGTGGCGGTCTCCGGGGTCTTGCCCTGCTTCACCAGGGTCCGCTCCACCACGTTAAAGCGCTTGATGAATTTAAAGATGGTGCGCCGGAGCGCCCCTTCGGAGTCGATGTTCAAAAAGCGGGCCACGTTGACCAGGGCGAACAGCAGATCCCCCAACTCCTCTTCCCGGGCGTCGTGGGGGGGCTGAGTCAGGGCCCGGCGAAATTCCTGCCATTCCTCCTCCACCTTGTCCAACGCCCCCTGCACCGAAGGCCAGTCGAACCCCAGGCGAGCTGCCGCCTCCCCCAGGCGCTGGGCCTGGACCAGGGCCGGCAGGGCGGTGGAGACCTGCTCCAGCGCGTCTTTTTTCTGCGTCTTGCCTTCCTGGGCCTTGGCCCTATCCCAGATGCGGCGCAGGTCTTCCCTGGTTTTGGCCTCTTCCCCGGCAAAGACGTGGGGATGGCGGTGGATCATCTTGGCGGTGATCCCTTTAGCCACCTCGGTTAAGGAAAAATCGCCCCGCTCCCGGTACAGATCGCTGAGAAAGACCAGGTGCAGCAGCAGATCACCCAATTCCTCCCGGACCTTCTCCGGGTCGCCCCCCTCTATGGCCTCCACCAGTTCATAGGCTTCTTCCAGGACGTAAGTCTTCAAGGTCTCCGGGGTCTGGCGGGCGTCCCAGGGGCAACCCCCAGGGGCCCGCAGGCGCTGGACAATACCGACAAACTCCGCCACCGCCCTGCCCGGGTCACTTTTTTTATCAGTCATAAAAAGGAAACTCCCTTGAACCTTAAGGCAAAAGTAACAAGTAAAAAGGCAAAAACTATGCGAGCGATATCATTGGCTTCAATTGTTTTTGCCTTTTTACTTTTACCTTTTTACTTTTACTCCCGCCCGCTTCTTGCTTCCTCTTCGGCCTCTGCCACTCTTGCAGGTACTCGTTCAAACGGTTCTTGAAGTCCGGGGGGAGCAGCCCCAGGGCCTGCTTCGAGAAATGCATCAGGTAAGGGGCCGTGCGTGAGTCCTTCAGGAGATGGGTGTCCTTGGGCATGACCAGGCCCACCAGCATCAGGGCGAATCCCAGGAGGAGCCCGCCTTTGACCAGGGCAAAAAAACCTCCCAAAAGACGGTCAAACACATCCAGGTAGAGGTGGTAAAGAATGCGCTGAAGAAAATAGGCCACCAGGCGGACGGACCAATAGACCCCCACCAACACCAGGGCAAAAGCCAGCCAGCGGGCATGGTCGGGGTTGGCGATCCACTGGTTCAGCTTGGCTCCCAGCAGCATGTGGGTATGGGCCGCGGCCAATACTCCCCCCACCACCCCGGCCAGGACCGCCAATTCCTGGAACAGACCCCGGTAATAACCCCTCAGAGTGATCAAGATCAGCAGCACCAGAATTCCCAAGTCCAATAAATTCATACTCTCGGCTGTCCCTTCTGTCAGTCCTCTTCAATCCTCTCGATGCGGTGCACCCTGAGATACACCCCCGGCCCCAGGGCGGCCACCTCCCCGTAAATCATGATATGATCCAGGCGGCGGGGTTGGTAGTCCCTAACCAGCGCGGGATCCAAGGCCGCCAGATCGAAATAGCCTTGCATGTCCCGGGTGCCGTAAGTGGCGAACCATTCCAGCTTATGCCATTTCCGGGGTTGCCGCAGCAGGTGCGCATAATTGCGGACCATGGCCGGGTCATAGGTGAGATACTGCCAAAAGTACGCGGGCACCTTGATCTTCTGTCCCGCCTGCAGCTTGGATATCCGGGGAGTCAGCAACTCCGGGTAGGAAATGGGGGTGTAAGACTCCAACTCCACTTGCTCCGGCAGGGGCGGCAGGGGGCTGCACGCGGCAATGAAACAGAGAACTCCTGCCAGGGCCGCAAGCATGCCGGCCTTTACCGTTCTCCTGCCGGCCATTACTAAGTCATTAACTGAAAACTGAAAACTAAAAACTAAAAACTCTCTAATACCGTCTCCGGCCCGGTAAGCCGATCCCCATTTTTTCATGGTTGCCAATCCCGAAGATTTTTCGTTATAAAAAGATTAATAATTACCCCAAGGAGACGACTCCATGCCCCATCCCATTGTCATCCGCCGTCATGACGGCTTCCAATCCTATTTGCTGCTCGACCCGGAGAACCCCCGGGAACTCTTGCGCCATTGGGGCTTCCAATACGAGTTCTCCGCCCGTCCCTGGCTGGGGTCCCTGGACCCCGTGGACGCCATGGAGGAATGGTGCGAAATGCTGGCCGAAGAACTGGAAAACTATTCCGTCAGCGACGAGGAAAACCGGGACTTCTGCCTGGACCGTTCCTCCTGGGACGCGTGTCAGTGAGCGGTGAGCAGTTTTCATGAGCCAGGGCAATGCCCGTCTTCCATTTATAATATTTTGCGCCTTGCTTTGCGTCTTGGCGTCTTTGCGTGAGAAATTTTAGTTTTTTTCTGCTCACTGCTTACGGCTCACTGCTCACTCTCCAAAAAGACATGGGCCAGCACCCGGGCATCCCCCAGGATATTGCTTAACAAGCTGAATTCGTTGGGCTGGTGCGCGGTCTGGGTCACCGTCATCCAGACCGCGGCCGGCAGGCCCGCCTGCCGGAAAAAGGCCGCCACCGTGCCGCCGCCGATCCCCCGGGGTTGGGCCTCCCGGCCGTAGACCGCCCGGATGGCCCGCTCCAAGGCCTGAACCACCGGCGCGTCCGTGGCCGTGGCCGGCGCGCTGGGCAATTCCTGCACCGGCTTCACCTCCAGGCTCACCCCGAAACGCCGGGCCGCCTCTTCTCCAATAGCCAGCACCCTTTCCTTCACCCGGGCCAATTCATAGTCCGGCAACACCCGGCAATCCAGATAAAAAACATCCCGTCCGGGAATGGTATTGATGTTGGGGACGTTGGCCTCCTTCTTGGTGGGCTCGAAGGTGCTCACCGGCGGCCGGAACAAGGGGTTTTCCCGGGAAAACTCCCGGGCCAGCTCCTCCAGGGCCACAATCACGTGGGCGCAGGCCCGCATGGTGTTCCGCCCCAGGTCCGGCCGGGAGGCGTGGCACTGCTTCCCCTCCAGCGTCAGGCGCAGCCAGAGGATGCTCTTTTCCGCCACGTCGATGAGGGTGCCGTCGGTGCTGCCCGCGTCCGGCACGATGATCAGGTCCGCAGGCGAAAAGAGGTGGGGGTATTCCCGCAATAAATAAATCAACCCCTTTTCGTTACCCGTTTCTTCATCGGCGACCAGGGCCAGGGCCACGGTGCGCTCCGGGGTAATGCCCAGGTCCAGGAGGGCCTTAACCGCCATCAGGGAGGTGACGATGCCGTGGTGGTCGTCTTCCACGCCCCGGCCGTAGAGGCGGTCCCCCTCCACCCGCAGGGTAAACGGGTCGGAGTGCCATAAAGCCAGATCTCCGGGGGGCACCACGTCCAGGTGGCTCAGCACCCAGACCTTTTCCGGCCGTTTACCCGGGAGCCAGGCCACCAGGTTGGGCCGCTCGCCGCCGGCCACCAGGGCATCCGGGGCCGGATAATTATCCACTTTGAGCCCCCAGCCCTGGAGCAGATTTTTCAGGAAGGCCGCCTTCTCCCCTTCCCCGGGGCCGCCGTGATCCGGCCCTACCGCGTTCCTGGAGACCAACTCCCGCTGCAGCTCGATGATCTGCTGCCGATAAGTGTCGATCTGCGCCGCCACCCGGTCGAATATCTCTCTTTTCATCCGCCAACCTTTACCTGGTCATCTTCAGGAAAAAGCAAGGAAATTACATCCCAAGCTTTTCCTGCCTGCTCCCATCATATATAATGCCGGGGGTTAAGGGCAAGCAGTTTGGGCAGGAACTTACTTCCCCTTTTCTTTTATCCCGGTAAAAGGGAAATTCTATAATTCACTTGAGGAGGAGAAGTCATGAAGATCAAACGGATCGCCCATCTGGGCATTGCCATCAAAGACCTGGACGCGGGCAAGAATCTTTACGGGAACAATCTCGGCCTGGCCCTCAAAGGCGACGAAGTGGTGGAGTCCCAAAAGGTAAAGGTCAGTTTCATCGGCGTGGGGGAATCCAACCTGGAACTCTTAATCCCCACCGCGGACGACAGCCCGGTGGCCAAATTCCTGGATACTAAGGGTGAAGGCTTCCATCACCTGGCCCTGGAGGTGGAGGACCTGGCCGGGGCCCTGGAGGAGCTGAAGGCCGCAGGCGTGCGCCTCATTGATGAGAAGCCCCGGGAAGGAGCCCACGGCGCGCTGGTGGCCTTTATCCATCCCAAGGCCACCTACGGTTTGCTCCTGGAACTCTGCCAATACCCCCATTGAGACGGGCCGCTCATGGCATTGACGCCTGAGGCCTTGATTTCCCGGGTTCAGGTCAATATTCCTTTCCGTTATTTCGGTAAAGGATACCTGAATCTTTTTCTGAAAGAGGGCCTGAACCCGGAAATCGGCCTGGACGCTTTCAGCCTGTCGCGCTTTCAGCGGCGGGATTTTGCGCAAGTGGCCCGGTCTTTTCATCAGGCCGGGCGCCGCCTCACCCTCCACGCCCCCTTCCAGGACCTTCTCCCCGGAGCCAAGGATGAGCTGATTCTGTCCGCCAGCCGCCGCCGCCTGGGGCAGGCCTTCCGGCTCCTGCCGGTCTTCAAACCGGTGCACATCGTCTGCCACCTGGGTTACGATGCCAAGTTCTACCAGGGAGGCCGCAAAGGCTGGTTGAAGAGGAGCGCGGCCATCTGGAAGGAGTTCGCGGCCCTGGCCGCCGCCCACGATGTTAAGGTGATGGTGGAAAACGTCTACGAGACCGACCCGGATTTGTTTATCGACCTCCTTGACCTGGTGCAGGCCCCCAATCTCCAGGTCTGCCTGGACGCGGGCCACCTCCAGGCCTTCGGGGACGGCGATTACGACCGCTGGCTCAATGCCCTCTGGCCCTTGGTCGGCCAACTCCATCTCCACGACAACCGGGGCGATAAGGACTCCCACCTGGCCCTGGGCCGGGGCACCGTGCCCCTGGAATATATCCTCAACTTCCTGGCCGCCCGGGACCGGCAGCCCCTGGTGACGCTGGAGCCCCACCAGGAAGGCAGCCTGGCGCCTTCTTTGCGCCACCTGGCCGCCATCTGGCCTTGGGATTGATTGGCTTTCCTTTACTGCCTCAACTTGGATAAACAGGCAGAAACGTAGGGGCGAACCTTGTGTTCGCCCTTTGTGGCGGGAAAGAACACAAGGTTCCCACAGAACAACCATACATTTGAATAGAACCTGTTTTTAAACCCGACCTGAGGCTTCAAATTATAGCGTTTGCCAAAAGTTTCTTCCTTTTATCCCCTCTCCCCCCAGGGGGGGAGAGGGTTAGGGTGAGGGGGGGGTGGAAAAAACTTTTGGCAACGAATCTTAGGTTAAAACCGGCGAATAGTTGGAAGCACCGGCTTTAAGTCCCCCTTTGTAAAGGGGGATTTAGGGGGATTTTCAGGCGCTTATAAAATCCCCCCGGCCCCCTTTAGAAAAGGGGGAGATTTTTCCTGGCGTACTCTTTCGTGGCTGATTCAAGATGGCGCATGAAGCAGGCTTGGAAATGACTGCTATGAATCGACATATTAAATCCCGGGGAAGACGCCAAGGCTTTACATCAGGAGTAAAGGCCTTACATTCTAGAAATATCCCGCTACCGCGCAATAATGGCCTGATCTAACACGGAGGTGCAGAAATGGCTATCCAGGATAATCCCCCCGAAGTCAGAGGCTTGTTGGAAATTCTAGGTTTCCAGGAGGAACCTCTGGGCGTCCATTACACGGAACTGGAGCCCCGGGAAGGCTTCTCACCCCAGGCCTACCGCCTCCCCACCGTCCAGATGGAGGCCCGGGGCGAAGTGGATTGGGACGAGACCTTCGCCAACTTTTCCTGCATCATCGGCCATCTCTGGCGGGCCAGGAAACAAGGGACTGCGGCCTATTTCGATCAAACCCGCTTCGGCTGCCTGGGCGCCGCGTTCTTCCTGGGGTATCTCAAACCGCAACTGGAAACCATCGTCCATTACGTGTCCACGGGCATTCCCAATATCCTGGAAGGAGAGTGCTACCTGGAATCCCCGGCGGTCACCCGCCTGTTTTACGAAACCCTGGACCCCCGGCCGGCGCCAGCTCCGTTTTGCGTCTTCAAACCCTTGAGCCAATTCGCAGCGGATGAAACGCCGGAGGTGGTGATCTTCTTCGCCCGGGCCGAATCCATCTCCGGCCTCAACCAACTGGCCACTTATGTCACCAACGACTTCGAGGCGGTGCAGTCGCCCTTCGGCGCGGGCTGCGCCAATATCCTCACCTGGCCATTGAAATACCTGGAACGGGGCCAGCTCAAGGCCGTGCTGGGGGGCTGGGACCCCTCGGACCGGAAATTCCTCAAACCCGATGAAATCACCTTCGCGGTGCCCCACGAGATGTTCCAACGCATGGCCGCGCGCTGGCCGGAATCCTTCCTCACCAAACACTCCTGGGCCACGGTGCGCAAGAAGATTGAATTGAGCCGGAAAAAATGGGGGGAGTAGGGGCGTTTTAGGTCAGTTTCTCGCAGAGTCGCAGAGGACGCAAAGATAAGGATAAAAAAACTCTGCGCCCTTTGCGTCTTTGCGAGAAATTTTTATTTTAACTGCTACCGGAGCGCCTCCGCAATCTCGGCCACCACCTTCCTAGCGGCTTCCAACGGATTTTCCGCCTTGCGGATGGGGCGGCCCACCACGAGGTAGTCGGCCCCGGCCTGGATGGCCTGAGCCGGGGTGGTGATGCGGGTCTGGTCGTCTCCGGGCACCACGGACCATAAGGGCCGGATGGCCGGGCAGACCACCAGGAAATCCTTCCCCAATTCATCTTTCACGGCCCGGGCCTCGGTGCCCGCGCAGACCACGCCATCGCACCCCGCTTCCTTTGCCAGTTTGGCCCGTAGCAACACCAATTTCGCGGGATTCCGGGCGTACTCCGGGGCAATGCCCATGGCCTCCAGATCATCAGGGCCTAAATGAGTGAGAACGGTGACCCCCAGGACCTTGACCCCGTCTTTGCAGGCCATGATGGTTGGGCGCATTTTGGCGCCCTGGTCCACGTGCACCGTGGCCAATTTGGCCCCCTGCATAACCTTAGCCTGGGCCCCCATCATGGTGGCGGGAATGTCATGGAACTTCAAGTCCAGGAAATAATCGACTTGGGATTCCGCCAAAAATTGCAAAAACGGCGGCCCCTCGGCCATAAACAGCTCCAGGCCGACTTTGAAGAGGCCCACTTCGTTTTGCAAAAGGTTGATGAATTTCTCCGCTTCCGTCTTATTGGGCACATCCAGGGGGAAGATCAGGCGGTCTTGGGGCTGCATGAAGCCTCTCTTAGCACAAAATTATAACAATCTAGCATCTTTCCTTGCAGTCAGTCAAATCTAAGTTTGACCCGGCGATGGAAGTTGGGATTCATGTAATGTGTGGAGTTTGGATGAAACTAGCGGAATTAACGATATGAATAGAATTCGTCTTTAGTCATTCCAGATTGCCATATCATTTCTCTCAGTATTTTTTTCCCAAAAGTTTCAGATCGACGACTTAATTGATCTACTGTCACTAAACGCCTCATTCCCTTGATGGTCCCCTCCCATTGGTTATGAGAACCGGAGGTTCGTTTGAGCTTGAACCCAGCTTTTTCAAGAATTTTTTCAACTTCAGCGGGAGTTAATGGCGGGTACTTGCCGCTCATTACGCAGCTTGGGGCAAGGGATATTCTTCCTCAAAATTAAAAGCTGAACCACTGCAAACCCTTATCCCCTCATGTCTGTTAGGCTCAGAGGATGCTATGGTTGGTGTAAATTTTCCTTTAATTCTGCAAGCGATCGCAATGAGTTGATAAAATAATCTTTCCCGAAAGGGGGCTGGCCGTGGAAGAAGGTAGGAGATCGATTCTTTATCTCCAGTATCCAAAACGGATTGAATATAAAGAATAATTTGTTCCTGAAGAGCTTTAATGCTCTCTTCCATAGATGGGCGTTCAACCATCAAAGACAAATCGACACATGAGGCTATCCATGACCCCCGCCAAGTCCGATACCCATAACAACGAATACTTATTTTCTGGGAAGCATTTTCGGGGGGCATGTTTTGCTTCTTCCAGGACAAGGATTATGCAAATCTCTTGTCCATAAAATAATGCTCACAAAAAAATGTCAACCTTTGTGAAAACTTTCCTTAATATGGCAGTTTTTTTTATAAAATTTTCGGCTTCAAATGTCCAGAACAAAAATTTTACTTGATATTTTTTAATTGTGCAATTTTGTTGCCAAATGGACGGTGGCCTCCGGAACATCTCTGATTCTCAGGCAAGAGGCGAAATTTTCCTTATTACTAACTTTCTTGCTTTTCCTAGATTGCCAATCCCCTAGGTTCATAAATTTGAACCTAGGGAACAAATTTCCCCACTAGATTTTCAAACTGATACACTACCGGCCAATGGGAAAACTTGACATCCACTGGCTTAACTGTTAGTTTACTTAGATATTTTTCAGCCCTTATAAGGAGAGGCTTTTATGACTTTCCAAGAACTGCTGATGACGCTCGAACGCTTTTGGGCGGATTACGGGTGCATCATCGGGCAACCTTACGACATAGAGGTGGGGGCTGGCACCTTCAACCCCCACACCCTGCTCCGCTGTCTGGGGCCGGAGCCCTGGAACGTGGCCTACGTGGAGCCGTCCCGCCGCCCCACCGACGGCCGCTACGGGGAAAACCCCAACCGTCTGCAGCATTACTACCAGTACCAGGTGATTCTCAAACCCTCTCCCAAGGACCTCCAGGAGCAGTATCTGAACAGCATGCGGGCCCTGGGAATCGATCCCTTGGACCACGACATCCGCTTCGTGGAGGACGACTGGGAATCCCCCACCCTGGGGGCCTGGGGCCTGGGCTGGGAGGTGTGGCTGGACGGCATGGAGATCACCCAGTTCACCTATTTCCAGCAGGCCGGCGGCATCGACCTCCATCCGGTGAGCGGCGAGCTGACCTACGGCCCGGAGCGCATCGCCATGTACCTCCAGGGCGTGGAGAGCGTCTATGACCTGGAGTGGACCAAGGGCGTCAAATACGGCGACGTCCACCACCGGGGGGAAGTGGAGCACTCCACCTATAATTTCGAGCAGGCCGACGTGGGTATGCTCTTCAAGCTCTTCGACATATACGAAGAGGAGTCCCAGCGCATCATCGGCCTGGGCCTGGTGCTGCCGGCATATGATTATTGCCTGAAATGCTCCCATACCTTCAATCTGCTGAACGCCCGGGGCGCCATCAGCGTGGCGGAACGGGCCAGCCTCATCGCCCGTGTCAGGAACTTGGCCCGGCTGTGCGCCGAAGGCTACCTGAAGCAGCGGGAAGAGATGGGGTTTCCATTGTTGAAGAAATAGCTGTCAGCTTTTTAGCTTTCAGCTTTCAGCGATCAGCTTTCAGCTTTTCGCTTTTCGCTTTTCGCTTTTCGCTTTAAAAGCACTTCGGGGAATAAGGATATTTAATCAATTTAATTTGATACGAATTGCAGTTCAAAGCTGTTCCATGTAGGGGCGAACCTGGTGTTCGCCCTGGGCGCTGGGCGAACACCAGGTTCGCCCTACGAAAACATGATTTGAAGGGAAGTTCTGGGCATTTTTCACTGGCAAGTATAGAAACGGAAGATCAAATCAGCGCAAAAAGCTGATCGCTGATAGCTGATAGCTGACAGCTAAAAGAAAGCTGACAGCTTCGAAAACGAGGATCGAAATGGCGAGTGAACTGTTACTAGAAATCGGCACCGAGGAGATTCCGGCCCGTTTTATCCCGCCGGCGTTGGAGGAGATGGCCGCGTCTTTCAGGAAGCTGCTGGATACCGAGCGCATCGCTGCAGGCGAAGTGGTCACCTGGGGCACGCCCCGGCGCCTGGCCCTGGTGGCCCGGGACGTGGCCGCAAGCCAGTCCGAGGCAGCCACGGAGATCGTCGGCCCGCCCAAGGCCGTGGCCTTCGACGCCTACGGCAACCCGACGCCTGCGGCCCAGGGTTTCGCCAAAAACCAGGGGGTGGCGGTGAGCGATCTCATCGAGGTGGATACCCCCCGGGGCATCTACCTGGCGGTGAGCAAACGCACCGCCGGCCGGCCCACCCGGGAGCGGCTCCCGGAGCTTCTGCCCTCTTTTATCCTGGGCTTAAGTTTTCCCAAGTCCATGCGCTGGGGCTCGGAAACCATCACCTTTGCCCGGCCCATCCACTGGATCCTGGCCCGGTTCGGGGGCGAAGTGCTGTATTTCACCGTGGGAGACGTAACCAGCGCCGGCATGACTTACGGCCACCGCTTTCTGGCCCCCCAAGCCGTAGAAGTGGAGGATGCCGAGGATTACGTTGCAGCCTTGCAAAAGGCCCACGTGATTGTCGACCCCCAAACCCGGCGGGCGCACCTGGAAAAGGAACTGGCCGCAGCCGCGGCCAAGGTGGGGGGCGAAGTGGTGCCCAACCCCGGATTGCTGGAGGAAAACTCCTTTCTGGTGGAATACCCCTCGGTGGTCTGCGGCAATTTCGAAGACAAGTTCCTGGCCCTGCCCGATGAAGTGCTGATCACCTCCATGCGGGAGCACCAGCGGTATTTTTCCCTGCGGGGGAAAGACGGGCACCTCTTGCCCCATTTCATCGCGGTGAACAACACTCTGACCCGGGACCCGCAGGTGGTGCAAAAAGGCCATGAGCGGGTGCTCCGGGCCCGGCTCAGCGACGCCATGTATTTTTATGAAACGGACTCCAAGACGCCGCTCGAAAAGCGGGTGGAGGCCCTGAAGGGCGTAGTGTTCCATTCGCTGCTGGGCACCTCTTATGAAAAGATGGAACGCTTCCGGGAAATGGCCGCGTTTCTGGCCCAGCAATTGGCCCCGGACCTCACCGAACTGGTACGCCGGGCCGCATACTTAAGCAAGGCCGACATCGTCACCGAGATGGTGGGGGAATTTCCCAGCCTCCAGGGGGTGATGGGGCGCCAGTACGCCAAGCTCTCCGGAGAACCCCCGGCGGTGGCGGAGGCCATCTTCACCCATTACCTGCCCCGGCACGCAGGGGACCTCCTGCCCGGGGACCTGGTCGGCGCGCTGGTGGGTATGGGCGACCGCTTCGACACCATCTGCGGCTGCTTCGGGGTGGGCCTCATTCCCACCGGGGCCGCGGACCCCTACGGGCTCAGACGCCACGCCCTGGCCATCATTCACATCCTCCGGGACCAGGGGTTGCATTTGAACCTGCCGGAGGCGGTCTGGGCCGCGCTGGACCTGCTCAGGGGCAAAATCTCCCGCACCCGGGAAGAAACCGCGCTGGAGGTGCTGGACTTCTTCCAGACCCGGCTGCAGCATCTGCTCTTGAGCGAGGGACTGGATAACGAAACCGTGGCCGCGGTCCTGGCCGCGGGCGGCGCCGCGGACGTGGTGGACGCCGCGGACAAGGCCAAGGCCCTGGAGGAAGTACGCCGCAGCCCGGATTTCCCGGCGTTGGCCGTGGCCTTCAAACGGGTGATCAACATCGCCCGGGGCGCGGAGGCCGGCGAGGTAACCGATCTGCTCTTCGAGCATCCGGAAGAGAAGTATCTTTACGAGGCCGCCGGTTTGATGGAGACGGAAGTGGCCGCGGCCATGGAAAAGCGCGATTATCCCGGGGTGTGCCGGGCCCTGGCCCAACTCAAAAATCCGGTGGACGCCTTTTTCGATAAGGTGCTGGTGATGGCGGAAAACGAAAACCTGAAACGCAACCGCCTGTCCCTGCTGGTCAGGATCAGCGACACCTTTTTGCAAATGGCGGATTTCTCCCGGATCACCACCGGGTGATCTCCGGTTTTTCTAGGAAGCATCTTTACAGTTAAAATAATTCAGGAATAATTAAAGGGCGAGCCCATGGCTCGCCCTCAGATATTTATGATCTTGGTAATTAAAAACGTTTTCTTGTAGGGGCGAACCTTGTGTTCGCCCCGAACGCCCAGGGCGAACACAAGGTTCGCCCCTACAAGACACTGTTTTTTTAAGAGGAATAGTGAATAACATGCGCCGCTGGTTCAGACGCAAGAAAGAAAAGGAAGAAGAATCCCTGACCGAGTCCGGATCTCCGGCCCCGGCGGAGGCGGAAGCAGGCCCGGAGGGCGAGGCGCAGGTCCCCGGCCCGGAAGAGGCAGCTCCGTTGCCGGAAGCCCCGGAACCGCCGCCGGCAGAGGCGGCCCCGGAGCAGCCCTCCGTACCCCGGGAAGAGGAAGCCGTTGCGCCGGAGAAGGAAGTTACCGAAGAGCGGCGGCCCGGTTTTTTCCGCAGGTTATTTCGGGGCGAAGAAGAGGCTCCACCACCTCCCCCTGAGCCTGGGGAACCTCAAGCGCAAGCGGAAGCAGCACCGGAGCCGGGCTTAACCCCGACCCACGAGGCCGAGGCTCTGCCGGAAACCGGGGAATCCGTCGAAACGGAATTACCCAGCGCCCACGAAGAACCTCCGACCGAGGCCGTTCCTCCGGAAGAAGAAGCCCTGGAAGCAGAGGAGCCTGAGGCTCTGGAAGAGGTCCCCGTGGCCCGCCGCGGCCTGTTCAAGCGTTTCCGGGACCGGTTGCGCCGCAGCCGGGAGGCCCTGGCCGGCGGCCTGGACCGCCTGTTTCTGGGCCGCAAGGAAGTGGACGCGGAGCTGCTCGAAGAACTGGAAGAACTCCTGATTACCGCTGACCTTGGGGTGGATACCACCCTGAGATTGGTCGAGGGCCTGCAAGACCGCCTGAAGCGCCGGGAGCTGGGGGACGTGGAGAAGCTCAAAGCCGCCCTGGCGGAGGAGATGCTTTCCTTGCTCCAGACCCCGGCCGCGGCGGAGATCGCCGCCCGGCCCCGGGTGGTGCTGATGGTGGGGGTCAACGGCGTGGGCAAGACCACCACCATCGCCAAACTGGCGCACCAGGAGCGCGTCCAGGGCCGCACGGTCCTGCTCATCGCCGGGGACACCTTCCGGGCCGCGGCCGCGGAGCAGTTGGAAATCTGGGGCGAACGGGTAGGCGCGGAAGTCATCCGGCAAAAGGCCGGGGCCGATCCCGCGGCCGTGGTCTTCGACGGCCTGGCCGCGGCCCTGGCCCGGGACGTGGACACGGTGTTCATCGACACCGCGGGACGGCTCCACACCAAAGTGAATCTCATGGAGGAGCTGAAAAAGGTGTACCGCACCGCGGGCAAGAAACTGCCCGGCGCGCCCCATGAAGTCTTTCTGGTCCTGGACGCCACCACCGGCCAGAACGCCCTGAGCCAGGCCCGTCTCTTCCATGAGGCCGTGGGCATTACCGGCATCATCCTGACCAAGATGGACGGCACCGCCAAGGGCGGGGTGGCCCTGGCCGTGGCCCACGAAACCGGCCTGCCCTTGCGCTATCTGGGGCTGGGCGAAGGCCTGGAGGACTTGCGCCCCTTCGACGCCGAGGCCTTTGTGGCCGCGATTTTGGGCGGGTAATGTTCATCAAGACCATGCAAGCGCCATCAGTGCGTCAACTCTGCCTCTACTGGCTGCCGCCCCTGCTTTTCACCGGGGGCATCTTGGCCCTTTCCGGGGACTTGGGTTCGAGCGCCAATACCCAGGCTTTGGTGGAATGGCTATTTCCCTGGCTCCCTTTTCTGGGGAGGATTGGGGAAGGGCACGGATACCTGCGCACCGCGGGGCATATTACGGCCTATGCGTCCCTCTACTATCTCTGGTTCCGGGCTTTGCGCCGACGATTTGCCCCCAAGGCGGGACGCGCCGTCCTGTGGGCTTTGAGCCTCTGCCTGTTGATCTCTGTGGCGGATGAAGGACACCAGGCCCTGTTGCCGTCACGACAAGGCCGGATCACCGACGTGGCCCTGGATTTTGGCGCCGCCGTCCTAACGGCCCTTGCATTATCTTTCAAGAGGATATATTTTTATAAATTGAGTGACTAACGTCCAGGAATTTCAACTTTTCCGGAAGACGAGATTATTAACCCACGGTCCACCGTCAGACAATTGAACATTACTATCAACTATCCGCCTATGAGCTTGATCCTCCCCCCAAAAACTCCCGGTTCTCGATTCGGCATCCGCAAATCTCTGCCGATCCCCTTAATAGCCCTGGCCTGCCTCCTGGTCCTGGGAGCTTTCTCCGGGGCGGTTGCGGCTCCGGGTCCCGATCTCTTTGACCGGGTGGTGGAGCACCGCCTGCCCAACGGCCTGAAAATCCTGGTGCTGCAAGAATCCCGGGCCCCCATCATCAGCGTGCAGATCTGGTATAAGGTGGGCTCCCGCAACGAAGAATTGGGCAAAACCGGCCTGTCCCACCTCCTGGAACACCTGATGTTCAAGGCCACGGAAAAGTACGGCCCCAAGGAATTCTCCCGCCTGGTGCAAAAGGCCGGGGGCAGCGACAATGCCTTCACCGGCCGGGATTATACCGCCTATTTCGAAAACGGCCCCAAGACCGAACTGAAGAACTGGCTGGCAATGGAAGCCGAACGCATGCGGGGTCTGAAGGTGGGCGAAGAAGACTTTGCCACCGAGCGGAACGTGGTCTTGGAAGAAAGGCGCCTGCGCACGGAAGACGATCCGGTGAACTTTCTCTTTGAAGAGGTCATGGCCGCGGCCTTTAAGGCCCATCCCTATCAATGGCCGGTCATCGGCTGGTTTAATGACATCGAGACCATGACCCGGGAGGATTTTCTCCAACATTACCGGCGTTATTATGTGCCCAATAACTGCACGGTGGTGGTGGTGGGAGACATCGACCCTCAAGAAGCCCTGAAGGAGATCGAGGCCGCTTTCGGCGCCATTCCCGCGGGGCCGGAACCCCCGAAGGTCACCGCCAAAGAGCCCCGCCAGTTCGGCGAGCGCCGGGTGGCGGTCAACCGGGAGGCGCAGTTGCCTTTTCTCATCATGGCTTATCATACCCCCAATTGGGAGGACCCGGACGCCTATCCCCTGGAAGTGCTGTCCCGGGTGCTCTCCCAGGGGCGCAGCTCCCGCCTGTACCATAATCTGATCTATCAGCAGCGGTTGGCCCTCCAGGCCGGCGCGGATTATGATTTCGACACCGCCAATCCCACGCTCTTTACTCTGTATGCCCAGCCCTTGCCGGAAAAAACCGTGCCCCAACTCGAGGCCGCGCTGGAAGCGGAAGTGAAGCGCCTGCAAACGGAAATGGTGGGCGACAAAGAATTGCAGAAAGTGAAAAACCAAACGGTGTCCGGCTTTTATATGTCCCTGGATTCCCTCTTTTTCCGGGGCATGCTGTTGGGCCGGCTGGAGACCGTGGCCCGCTGGAGCCTGATCAAGGAGTTCGTACCCAAAATCTTGCAGGTGACCCCCGGGGATTTGCAGCGGGTGGCCAAAAAGTACCTGGTGGCGGAGAACCGCAATGTGGGCATACTTTCGCCCATCAAAACCGACAAGCCGAAAATGGAGCGCTTTTCTCCCGGTGGACAGATTAATTAAATCCCTTTCATGTTGGGCGGTTATCGCCCTGGTGTGGACCGCCGCGGCCTGGGGCGCCTCCTCTCCCCAGGCTCCTGCCCAAGCCCCACCCCAAGTTCTGGGAGTGCGGGACCAACTCCCCAACGGCTTGGTCTGGCTCTTCTCCGAGCAGTCCGGGCTGCCCCTGGTGACCGTCAAGCTTCTGGTCAAGGCCGGAACCCTGCAAGACCCCCAGGGCAAGGAGGGGCTGGCCAACCTCACCGCGAGCCTCCTGATGAGCGGCACGAAGAAGCGCGGCGCGGCCCAAATCGCCGAGGAACTGGATTTCCTGGGGGCCAAGCTCGGCGCCGAGGGAGGGGACGACTTCGCACAACTGAGCCTCACGGTCCTGAAAAAGGACCTGGCCCCGGGGTTGGAACTGTTCCAGGACGTTTTGCTGAACCCGGCCTTTGCTCCCCAGGAGGTAAGCCGCAAGAAGGCCCAGGTTCTGGCGTCGCTTACGAGCGATGAAGACGAGCCCATGGTGGTCGCTTCCCGCACTTTCAACAAGGACCTCTTCGGGGCCTTTCCCTACGGCCACCCCGTCCGGGGCACCAAGGAGGGATTGGCGGCCGTCACCCCCAAGGACCTCTCCGAGTTCCACCGCCGGTACTGGCGGCCCAACAACGCCATCCTCTGTGTGGCCGGCGATTTGACCCTGGAAGAGGCCCAAAAGTGGGTGGCCCGGATCTTCGGCCCCTGGCAGGGCGGGGAAATTCCCGGGGCCAAGCTGCCCCCCATCCCCCCTCTTAACGCCTCCAAGGTGGTGATGGTCAATAAGGATATCACCCAGGCTAATATCATCCTGGGAAACTTGGGCATTGCCCGCTCCAACCCGGATTTTTACGCCCTCCAGGTGATGAACTACATCCTGGGCGGCGGGGGCTTCGCCTCCCGGCTGCTGGACAACATCCGGGTCAACCGGGGTCTGGCCTACAGCGTCAGCAGCCAATTCAGTCCCGGCCTGAAACCGGGACCTTTTGCGGTAACCCTGGAAACCAAAAACGCCAGCGCCAAAGAAGCGGTGGAACAGGTGCTCTCAGAGATCAAACGCATCCGGGAGCAGCCGGTGAGCGAGTCCGAGCTGAACGACGCCAAGTCCTTCCTCATCGGCAGTTTTCCCCGGAAAATGGACGCCCTGTCCAAACGGGCCTGGCTCATGGGTTATGCGGAATTCTACGGCCTGGGTCTGGATTATCCCTGGCGCTATCCGGAGCTGATCCGGAATTTAACCCCCGGGGAGATTCAGAAAGCGGCCTGGAAATATCTCCACCCGGATAAATTCCTTTTAGTGGTGGTGGGAAAAAAATCGGAAATTCCTCCCTTGTTCGGGGCCGCGGCCCCCTCAGGGGAAGAGGAGAAGAAAGATGTGCCAAAGAAAGTTAATAATTAGTTTCGTAGTTTTGAGCCTGCTGACCCTGGGGGCGATGACTCCGGCTCTCCTGAGTCCCTCCGGGGCCCAGGCCGCCCTGGCCCCGGAGACCTTCGCGGACCTGGCCCAGAAAGCCTCCCCTGCAGTGGTGAACATCAGCACCGAAAAGAAGATGAAGACCGATAAGAGCCACGAACGCATGCGGGAGTTCTTCGGACAGAGGCCACCGGGACCCGGGGGTCCGTCCCCCTTCGGCCAGGATGACCCCTTCCGGGAATTTTTTGAGAAATTCTTCGGCGACATTCCCAAAAGCTTCAAGTCCCGCAGCCTGGGCTCAGGCTTTATCATCGACGCCGCCGGTCTGATCATCACCAACAACCACGTGGTGGAAGGATCTGATAAAATCAAGGTCAAATTGGAGGGCGGCAAGGAATTCGAGGCCACCATCAAAGGCCGGGATCCGAAAACCGACCTGGCCCTGATCCAGATCACCAATCCCCCCAAGGACCTGCCTTTCCTGGCCCTGGGGAACTCCGATTCCGTGCGCGTGGGCGACTGGGTGCTGGCCGTGGGCAATCCCTTCGGCCTGAGCCACACGGTCACCCAGGGGATCATCAGCGCCAAGGGGAGGGTCATCGGCGCCGGTCCTTACGATAATTTTCTCCAGACCGACGCGTCCATCAACCCCGGCAACAGCGGCGGCCCTCTCCTTAACCTCAAGGGCGAGGTGGTGGGCATTAACACCGCCATTTTGGCCTCCGGCCAGGGCATCGGCTTCGCCACCCCCAGCAACATCGCCAAGTCCGTCATCCCCCAACTCCGGGAGAAGGGCAAGGTGACCCGGGGCATGATCGGCGTCCAGGTGCAGAACGTCACCCCGGAACTGGCCAAGTCTTTCGGCATGTCCGAACCCAAGGGAGCCCTGGTGGCGGAAGTCAACCCCGACACCCCCGCGGAAAAGGCCGGCATCCAGCGGGAGGATATTATCGTCGAGTTTAACGGCCACCCCATCCAGGAAATGAACGAACTGCCCCGGATGGTGGCCGAGACCGCGCCCGGCACCCAGGCCACCGTGAAGGTCCTGCGCCAGGGCAAGGAGAAGACCTTTAAGCTGACCATCACCGAACTCAAGGATGAGCGTCCCATCAAAGCCGCGGGCGGCGAGGAGGAAGGCAGTCCCTTGGGCCTGACGGTTAAAGACCTGGACGCGAACCTGGCCCAGCGCCTCCAACTCAAGGAGACCAAAGGCCTGGTGGTGATGCAGGTGGAGTCGGGCAGCGCGGCCGCGGACGCGGGCTTCCGCCCCGGGGACCTCATCGAGGAGATCAACGGCCAAAAGGTATCCAGCGTCAAGGACTACCTGAAGATCGTCACCCAACTGAAAAAAGGCACGGTGGCCCGCTTCTATATCAAGCGGCAGGGCAAGAATCTCTACCTGACCGTGGAGATTCCTCAGAGCTAAGGGGTAACGGTTTTCGGTCTTTGGTCTTCGGTCTTCGGTAAAGAGACGCAAATTGTTAAAGAGTTAGAATTCAATTTGTTGCAGCCGAAACCGAACGGGCTTGAATAAGTTGGGAATAGGGGTACGGAGATAGATCTACCCCTCCGGCTCCCTCTTCACCCATTCACAAACCATAAAAAGGCCGGGATAACCGGGAAAATATTCCCGGCGATCCCGGCCTAAATACTCATGGGGATGTTTGGGGATACTACAAGAATTCCAAATGCCGGCCCTCATCTCACTTTCCTTTTGGGAATAATCTTTGTTCTTTTCCCGAGGACCGAAGACCGAAGACCGAAAACCGTCTTTAATCCTTCTTAATCACCACCAGGGTCTTGTCGTTGACCAGGGGGTAGATTTCTTCCAGGTCCCGGTTGGTGAGGGAGACGCAGCCTCTGGTCCAGTTGACGCCGGCCAGATTTTTGCCGTCGTCTTCAGTGCCGTGGATGCCGATGGCGCCGCCGATGTCCGCATCGTCAGGTAGGCGTCCCGCTTTCTTGGCCCGGCCGAACTTCAGCCAGTTCTGGGTGTTGGGATAATCCAGGAGGATGAAGTAAGTCCATTTCTGATGGGGATATTTACACACCACCCGGTAGACTCCCTCCGGGGTGCAAGTATCGCCCTGGCGTGTTTTGTCATTGTAAGGATCTCTACCCAAAACAATCTTATAAGTCTTAAGAGGAGTGACGCCCTGGTAAATGGTGAGTTTGCGGGCCAGCTTGTGGACCACCACCACGGTGGGTTTGCTGCCGTTACTGTAGCCGTTCTTGCTTAACAGTTGCTCAATATCTCTCTGTTCCGGCGTCAGTTTGGTCTCTTTAGGTTCGTATGCGGGCAGCGGCTGATCGAGACCCGCTTCCGGAGGTATGCCGGCCCGGCCCCCGCAGCCGGTTAACACCGCGCCGATAAAGAGCAAGAGCAAAGCCCAGACCAGGTTACGCATAACAGTTACATCTCCCCCCAAGTGATGGCTGCATTGTAACTTTGAGCCACTATAACAAAATTAAAGTCCATTGGCAACACCGTTTTTTTAGCGAAGTTTAACTCTTACGGCATTCTATTCATATTTTGATCAACCTCTCAATCGGATCGTTAATCGTTATAGCTTAATGATTTTATTAATTTTTTTTACCGAAAACCGAAAACTGAAAACCGAAAACTGTACTTCATGGCTTTACATCTGATCATTGACGGCTACAACCTCATCCGGCAGTCGCCCTTCTTCCAGGAAATGGACGCCCGGGAGCTGGAGCTCGGCCGGGAGGCCCTGCTGGCGGTCCTGGCCGATTACCGCCAGGCCCGGCCCCGGCATAAAATTACGGTGGTCTTTGACGGCTGGCTGGGTGGAGACCTGAAGGAATCCCGGGACCGCCGCGGCGGCATGGCCATCGTCTATTCCCGGCGGGGAGAGCGGGCCGACGAAGTGATCAAACGCCTCCTGGAAAAAGAGCGGAGCCGGGCGGTGGTGGTCAGTTCCGACCGGGAACTCCAGGAATATGCCCTGAAAGTCAACGCTACCTGGATCAGCGCGCCGGAGTTCGAGATGTCCCACCTGCGGGGGACCGGAAGCGGTCCCCAGGAGGATGACGATGACACCTCCTCCGGCCCCGGCCCCGGCCCCCAAAAGAAAGGCCCGGCCCACCGGGCCCCCAAACGCCAGCGCCAGCGGCGGCAGCGGTTGAAGAAACTGTAATAATAAAAGATTCACCACAGAGACACAAAGGACACAGAGAATCACAAAGGAAAATATTTTCTTGGGTGTGGTTTAATTAATTTTTTGCTTGTAACTAGATACGTAACAGTATACAATATCCATGATCGGCAGCATCAAGCACAAAGGGTTGGCCGCTCTCTATTATGACGGCCAGACCAAGGGCGTGAATCAATCTCTGGTCAAGAGGTTGCGTCATATCCTCGCCTTGCTGGCCACGGCCTTTACCGTTGAGGATATGAACCTTCCCGGTTTGAAGCTGCATCAGCTAAAGGGAGATTTGGCCGGATTTTATTCAGTATCTGTTTCCGGCAATTGGCGGGTAATTTTCCGGTTTGAGGAAGGTCAAGCCTTCGACGTGGATTTGGTTGATTACCATTAGGAGCAAAACGAGATGACCATGAAGAATCCCCCCCATCCGGGAGAGATTATCCGGGAATTGTGCCTCAAACCCTTAAATCTGACAGTTACGGGGGCGGCCCAAGGGCTCGGGGTGACGCGCAAGACCCTTTCCATGCTGCTTAACGGCCATGCGGGGGTTTCCCCGGAAATGGCCGTCAGGCTGTCCCAGGCCTTCGGCCGCAGCCCCGAGAGCTGGCTCCAGCTTCAGGCGCAGTATGACTTGGCCCAGGTCAAAAGATCGGCCAAGGAAATCAACATCAAGCCCCTATATAACTCGGAGTGGACGCAGTCTTTATAGAAGAAGGGGGAAAAGGAAAAAGGGAAAGAGGGGAAAGGGGAAAACTGTAATTTGAAACGATTAAGCCTTTTCCCCTTTTTCCCTTTTCCCCTTTTCCCCCAATAAATTATCCTGCTTCCCTCCAACCCGCTTTAAATAAACCATCAACACCGCCAAGGCCGCGGGGGTCATCCCCGAAATCCGGGCCGCCTGGCCCAGGGACAGGGGCCGCACCTGCTTCAATTTTTCCCGCACTTCCAAGGATAAACCGGGTACCGCGTCGTAATCAAAGTCCTCCGGGATGCGCTTCTTCTCGCCCTGGGCGAACTTTTTGGCCCCTTCCTCCTGGCGCTTGATGTAACCCTCGTATTTGTGCTTGATTTCCAACTGTTCCACCACTCCCGAAGGCACCGGCGGCTCTTCCCCGGAAAGGCGGTATAGCGTGGGGAGGTCCAACTGCGGGCGCTTCACCAGATGCAGAATGGGGGCCGGCTCCTTTAACGGGGTGGTGCCCCTGTCGGCCAACTCCCGGTTGACCGCAGACGTAGGATAAAGCCGCCGTCCCGCCAGGCGGGCCTCCTCCTCGGCCAGGAGGCGCTTCTTGGCCAAAAGAAGCTCCATGGCCTCTTTTTCCACCAGGCCCAGCTCGTGTCCCCAGGCCATCAAGCGCAAGTCGGCGTTGTCCTCCCGCAGCAGCAGACGGTACTCCGCCCGGGAGGTGAAAAGGCGGTACGGCTCCCGGGTGCCCCGGGTCACCAGATCATCCACCAGCACGGCCATGTAGGCCTGGGAACGGTCCGGCAGGAAGGGAGGACGGCCCTGGATCTGGCAGGCGGCGTTGATCCCGGCCCAGAGGCCCTGGCCCCCGGCCTCCTCGTAGCCGGAGGTGCCGTTGATCTGCCCGGCCAGATACAGCCCCTTGATCAACTTGGTCTCCAAAGTGGGCTTGAGCTGCAACGGGTCCACGTAATCGTACTCGATGGCATAGGCCGGCCGCATCACTTCCGCATACTCCAACCCGGGGACGCTCCGGAAGAGCTCCAGTTGCACCTCCACCGGCAGGCAGTTCCCCAGGCCCTTGGCGTAAATCTCCGCGGTGTCCCGGCCTTCGGGCTCCAAGGTCACCTGGTGGCTCTCCTTCTCCGGGAAACGCATCACCTTGTCTTCCAGGGACGGACAGTAGCGGGCGCTGACCCCCTGGATCACGCCGCTGTAAAGGGGGGAGAGGTGGATGTTATCTTTAACCCAGCCGTGGGTGGCTCCGGTGGTGTGGGTGACGAAACAGGGCAGTTGCTCCGTCTCGATCCCTGGGGTGCGCCAGGAGAAGGGCCGGGGCGCCGCGTCTCCCTCCAGGCGGCTCATGGAACCGAAATCGATGGACCCGGCCCGGATCCGGGGCGGGGTGCCGGTCTTCATCCGTCCCATCCTGAATCCCAACTCCTTAAGGTGCGCGGCCAGGGCCACGGCCGCAAACTCCCCGGCCCGTCCGGCCTGGATGCGGCAGGGGCCGATATGGATGAGGCCGTTGAGAAAGGTGCCGGTGGTGATCAATACGGCCTTGGCCCGGTAGGCCAGGCCCAGGGTCTCCACCACGCCGACGACCCGGCCGTCCTCCACCAGCAGCCGCTCCACCATGGCCTCCCGCAGGTGGATGCGGGCCTCTTTTTCCAGCAGCGCCTTCATGGCCAGGCGGTAGGCCTGCTTGTCGCATTGGATGCGGGTGCCCCTGACCGCCGGGCCTTTGGAGAGATTGAGGGTGCGAAACTGGATGCCGGTCAGGTCCGCTAAATACCCCATGACGCCCCCCAGGGCGTCGATCTCCTTGACCACGTGCCCCTTGGCCAGCCCCCCCACCGCGGGGTTGCAGGCCATCTGGGCCATGGTGTCCAGATTCAGGTTGAACATCAGGACCGACAGCCCCATGCGGGCCGCAGCCAGGGCCCCTTCGCAGCCGGCATGGCCGGCGCCCACGACGATCAAGTCATAATCTTGCGGATAAAAAGCCATGGAAGGAAAATCAGGGTTGAATTGTGATCGAATGCTGATTATCTAATAGACAGTCGTTAACGCCATCCCAAAGCTGAGGAGAAAGTTATGGTTCATCCTGTTCACGGTCAAGATCCCGAAAAAATGGTCCATCGCACTTATAAAACTCTTGAGCCCGCGGGGGAAATCGCGGTGGTGCAGCGTCCCGAGGGCGTGCTGAAGGTGGTGGTCTACACCGGCAGCGGCGAAAAGCAGAAAGAGCATTTCTCCATCCAATTGGACCGCCAGGCCGCGTTCGACTTCGCCATGGAGATGCTGCAACACGCCTACCGCCTGGGCGAAGGCCTGTAATAGTGAGCAGTAAGCAGTGAGCAGTGAGCAGTAAGCAGTGAGCAGTGAGCAGTGAGCAGTGAGCAGTTGTCGCCAATGGGCTGAAAAGTCTCTTTTTAACTGCTCACTGCTTACTGCTCACCGCTCACTGGCCTCACCTCTCCCATTCCACCTCTCGCACCAGGTCCAGGAATTCCGGGGATTCACCGTATTCCTTCATGGCCTGCTGGTAGTCCAGCCAGGTCTCCCAGACCCGGAACCACGCCTTGTTATGCCAGTAATAAGGACTTTGCTCCCCGGTCCCCCGGAGACGCACGAACTCCTCGTATTCCTCCTGGCAACCGGCGCAGAAGCGATGCGGCCCTTTAAAGCGCTGGTACATCTCGTGGGTGTCGAACTGGACGTTGCATTTGGCGCAGCGGGCCAGGCACCGGGTGCACTGGATGGTGCGCCGCACCGCCTCCAGCTTCTTGGCCTTGTCCACCTTGGCCTTTTTCTTCTGCTCCAGCTTGAGCCGGTCCTCGATATCAATCACTTTGGACATGGCTGACCTCGCCTTGGGGTCGGGAAAAACGGTCTTTTTTTTTATACTGAGTCCCAGTCAAAAAGGTATTGACCTGTAGGGGCGAACCTGGGGTTCGCCCCGAGGGAATAACGTCCTTTGACTGCAAATTGGTAATAGACCCCATACTCCTTTTCATCTTATAAATTATCAAGCCCGGCCAGACGGGTCAATAGCTAGGTGGTATTCATAATTTCCTGCGGTTAAGATTCAATCCTATGAGAATATCTCTTGGCCTTTTAATCGCCCTGCCGATATTGAATCTAGGCTCATCTGCCACGTGTGGAAGGAGATTGGGTTCGGGATGGGAGCGGGTTAGAGGTCTTCGGGTCTTAGGCCGGTCACTTTGGAGATGCGGGCAAGCATACGGGGGCCGATTTACTCGCCGTCATGGAAGGCGAAAATCACATCGGGCCAGCCCGCCTGGTGGTGCAACTGGAACCGGTAGGTCATAGACCCCGCCGGGTTTTATACTCATCCAAGGAAACGAATTGCGACATATCTCCCTGACGGATGGCTTCTTCGGCTGCTTCAATCTCCGCCAAATCCTCGGGGGATAAATACTCCTCCTCCCGTTCATTGCAGTCTTCCGTCATGAAGGCAATATGGCTTGTTTTTTTTATAGGTTACCTAAAATTATTCCAGGGGACAATTTATGCAATATTCAACCGACCCTGACCCTTCAGCCGACCCAATTGTCACAATGACTTTGTGTCTGCCATCTTTTGTTCCAGTAGATTTAAACCAAAAAGCATAAGCTTTGTTATTGTTTTTAAATTTATATTCTTCTTCATGAGTGAATCTCCATCTCTTACCATCGTGTCTTTCATATAAGGCATATAACTTATGGAAACCCAATTATAAATTTTGCATTCTAACAAGAATCCATATTGTGTCCTTATCATGGAAGGTAACACCTCCATTCTCGTAATTATGGCTCCCATCTCCTTCACATGTCACATTGCCCTTACCCTCAATATTGCCGATTTCCAAGCAGGCTTTGACTGAATGAACGTACGACTCTTTTTGTTGCGCAATGACTATAGTAACATAAATAAATGAAAACAAATCCACCACTGGAATTATAATTATTTTCATGGAATTTTCACTCCCTTATCTAAATCGTTTCCTGCTCATGAGGCGAGATCAAAGTAAGTAATTTTAGTTAATTTAATAACATATGCTATTTTTGTAAACAATATTACGTTAAAATCGTTCAGCACAATCGGATATGTTTGTCAATAAAAAAACCCCGCCTCCGTAAGGAGGCAGGGTTGCTATGGAAAATAAATCCGGCGGCGTCCTGCTTTCCCGGTGGCGCAGGCTTTCCAGCCGGAGAACCCGCGGAGTATCATCGGCCCGGCAGGGCTTAACTGCCGGGTTCGGGATGGTATCGGGTGTGACTGGAAAATAGTATTTATCCCCAAGTTCCCCTAATTATTTTCTTGCTCTATTGTATCCTATAGAATACATTCAACTCATGCTGGAAATCCGGCAGACCGAGGTATATTCCCAATGGTTCAATAGCTTGCGGGACCGGCAGGCACGGGCGCGCATCGATGTGCGCATCCGCCGCCTATCGCTAGGTAACCCAGGGGACGTGAAACCGGTCGGAGAGGGCGTTTCAGAAATGCGTATCGATTATGGTCCCGGATACCGGGTTTATTTCGTGCAGCGCGGGCAGACGTTAGTAATCCTTCTCGCCGGCGGCGACAAGCACTCGCAAGACCAGGATATCAAGACCGCGCGGGAACTGGCGCGGCAACTTTAGGAGACGGATATGACAAAGATTAAAACCCGGCCTTGGGACGCGGCGGAACATCTGGAAACCGCAGAAGACATGGCAGCGTATCTGGAAGCCGCCCTGGAAGAAGGCGACCCGGCCCTGGTGACCGCCGCCCTGGGGGACATCGCCCGGGCCAAGGGCATGGCGCAAATCGCCCGGGAAACGGGCTTGGGGCGGGAGAGCCTTTACAAGGCCTTGTCCCCGGAAGGCAACCCGGAATTTGCCACGGTGCTGAAGGTTATGCGGGCACTTGGCCTGCGCCTGCGCGCCACCCCGGAAGCCGGCTAAAATTTCTCGCAAAGACGCAAAGTGCGCAAAGTTCTTTTATTCTTTCTTTGCACCCTTGGCGCCTTTGCGAGAAACTATAATTTATTAGCGATCCGAGTAATGCCGTCCTTAATAAGAGCTTCATTGAAATTGATCAGCAGACCCAGTTTCATGCCCATTAATTTCAGATAGGTCAGGAGTTGTTTCTTGTGCACATCCGCAATCCTATCCACTGACTTCAGCTCCACCATCACCTTCCCCACCAGGTCGGCCCGGAAACCTTCTTCCAAGCGCACTTCCTCGTAAATCACCGGCAGGGGGACTTGACGATTTACCAGGAGACCCTTTTCTGCAACTCATAAGCCATGGCCGCTTCATAGACCGATTCTAGCAGGCCGGGGCCAAGCGCGGTATGAACCTTGTAGGCCGCGTCCACTATCGCTCCGGAAATATCGTTTTCGTGCATATCTTTTCTCTTTGCGACCTCTGCGCCTCTGCGAGAAAAAAAGGTTTCTCGCAGAGACGCAAAGGGCGCAGAGTTTTTAAATCCTCGGTTAGCAACAATCGATTTTTTTGTCTAAAAACCTCGCCTCCGTAAGGAGGCGGGGTTGGTGCTAGGGAAATTAAATCCGGCGGCGTCCTACTTTCACACGCATTTGCCCGCATAGTATCATCGGCCCGGCAGGGCTTAACTACCGGGTTCGGGGTGGAATCGGGTGTGGTCCCGGCTGCCGGCCTAATTGAATCTATTTGCGATATACCTTGCTCCGGTGTTGAATAGCCGTAACGAAAATCACCTTGTCTTCCGCTTCTATTCGGAAAACGACCCGCCAGTTTCCCACTCTGGTATACTTCTTTCCCTCTTCCATGATGACATCATCTGTAAGTCTGGGGTCGTAAGGATTTGGAGATATTTCTTTTAAGCGGTCTCTGAGGCGTCTTTCGGTAACCCGGTCCAGGCGGTCCAACATCTTTTCAGCCTGGTGGGCCAGCTCCACCTTATAAGTCACAAGCCTCTGGTCCTTTCATACTCTTCCAGGCTGACGTGTTCTCCCCGCCGAACTTCTTCTTCCCCTCGCTCAATCTCCGCCAGGTCTTCCGGGGAAAAATATTCTTCCTGACTATAAAGAATATCTACCAGGCGTTTAAATAAATCGGCATTCGGGCCTTGGGCAATGGCCTCAATTTTTGCCAAAAGATCCTGATTGATGTCCGGTTCCATGGGGCATATCCCCCTAATTTCCTCAATCAAATTCTATCCATAAATTATGGATAACCCAGAAGCCTGTCAAGAAAAAAACCCCGCCTCCGTCAAGGAGGCGGGGTTGGTGCTAGGGAAAATAAATCCGGCGGCGTCCTGCTTTCCCTGGTGGCACAGGCTTTCCAGCATGTGAACCATCGGAGTATCATCGGCCCGGCAGGGCTTAACTACCAAGTTCGGGATGGGAGCGGGTGTGTCCCCTGTCCCATTCCCAATTTCTATCCTTTATTCTCCAAGCTCCATGCCGGCGGGGGGATTTCAATGGTAATCATCTGTGCCTCAGCCTCAAAGGGAACCTCGTCCTTCAGTAAATCTTCTGCCCCGATCTTCAGTGATTCCATTAACTTTTCTTTGGTTTTTTCTTGGGCGTTGACTCCGGGAAGATCGATGAGCCACCCGATCCACCAGTTGCCGCTTTTCTTAATCATAGACCTGAATTTCATTATTTCACCCATGGGATATCCCTCTCTTTGACCTCTACGGCATTAAGCTCAGGCCTATTCGTAGTGCGTCCACATGCGGATGATCTTCACCACCTTCTCTTTTTCCAGGATTTGGTAGACCAGGCGATGCTTGATGTTGATGCGGCGGGAGTAAGCCCCGGCTAGGTCGCCCACCAGTTTTTCAAATGGCGGTGGAGTTTGGAATGGGTTTTCTCGCAGGATTGCTAATAATTCAAGAGCCTTGGGTTTGAGTCCGGCCGCGGCCAGTTTCTTGGCGTCTTTCTGGGCTTGCTTGGTGTAAACAATTTCCCATGTCACCAATCAAGCTCCCGGGCGCACTCCTCCACCGGCGTCTGCAAGCCTTCTCGGATGGACTCTCTCATGCCGGGAATTGCCAGAAGATGCAAAGTCTCTTGAATGGCCTGCCAGTCTTCTTCTGAAACCAAGACCGCATTTGCCCGCTTGCCGATGATCAGTATGGGCTCATGGGACGCCGCCGTCTGATCTACCAACCGGCCAAGTTTATCCCGGGCTTCGCTGACTTTAATGGTGGTCATAACTTCCCCTTCCACCTTTTCTCATATTCACGTTATCAAATTCTCAAAATGGATGCCAAAGAAAAAACCCCGCGTCCGTCAAGGAGGCGGGGTTGGTGCTAGGGAAAATAAATCCGGCGGCATCCTGCTTTCCCTGGTGGCACAGGCTTTCTAGCCTATGCACCCCATAGTATTATCGGCCCGGCAGGGCTTAACTACCGAGTTCGGGATGGGAGCGGGTGTGGCCCCTGCGCTATGGTGGCTCATTTATAAATATCGCCCCTGTGACCCAGGTCGTAGGCTATCATAACCCGCATTTTTCGATCAACTCGCAGTAGGATGCGCCAATTGCCTACTCGCAACCGCCAATCGGTGCGCCCTTTCAAGGACTTAGCTAGGGGAAATGGAGTTTGTTGCAGCTTCTCTAAAGCGGTAAGAATTTGTTGTCGGTCAGATCGCGGCAGTTTGGCTAATTTCTTTTCGAAGAGATGATGAACTTCCAAGCGCCATGGGGGATTAGTCTTCCCGGTCATGCAACTGCTCTTTAATCACTTGAGCCAAGGGTTTGGTCTTACCGCCCAGGAAATCTTCCCACGCGGCATCCGAAGCCGCCACCTCTTCAGGACTCAACTCCTCATACGTCAAATCCATTATTTTGGCCTGCAAGGCCTTCCATTCTTTCAAGGGAATCACTACCGCGACCTTCTTGCCCTTGGCATCAGTCAAATATTGGACGGCCATTTTCTACTCCTGTAAACTCAGGCGCTTTTCTCGAAGTTAATAAAAAAGCCCGTCTCTGTCAAGAGACGGGCTTGCTAGGAAAATAAATCCGGCGGCGTCCTACTTTCCCGGTGGCACAGGCTTTCCAGCCTGTGAACCCGCATAGTATCATCGGCCCGGCAGGGCTTAACTACCGAGTTCGGGATGGGATCGGGTGTGACCCC
>Ga0233425_10001725_pt1 | contig 46889 bp, 46 predicted proteins | sample Watercolumn_Towu_2_FD_181712 | JGI IMG/M metagenome (GOLD analysis project Ga0233425, IMG submission 181712) | Freshwater microbial communities from Lake Towuti, South Sulawesi, Indonesia - Watercolumn_Towuti2014_140_MG | ecosystem: Environmental > Aquatic > Freshwater > Lake | place...
GCGGCGGTTGTCGCCGCGATATTCCTGATGGGTATGGCGCTGACCGCTTCGGCCGCCGGTCCGGTGCAAAAAAACCTGATCCTGGCGACGACGACCAGCACACAGGATTCGGGGCTGCTCGACGTTTTGATCCCGGCCTTTGAAAAAAAGACGGGGTATTTCGTCAAGACGATCGCCGTCGGGTCGGGCCAGGCAATGGCGATGGGACAGAAGGGCGAGGCCGATGTCCTGCTTGTCCATTCACCCGCCGCGGAAAAGAAGTTCATGGCCGAAGGCAGCGGTGTGAACCGGCTGATCGTCATGCATAACGATTATATCGTTGTCGGACCGCCTGCCGATCCGGCAGGGATCAAGGGGGCGAAAAGCACACCGGAGGCATTCAAGAAGATCGCCGCGGCAGGCGCGCTGTTCCTCTCGCGGGGGGACAATTCCGGAACCAACGCCAAGGAGAAGGATATCTGGAAAACCGCCGCGATCAATCCGGAAGGGCAGAAATGGTACCAGCAGACCGGCCTCGGCATGGGGCAAACGCTCAACGTCGCCGCCGAGAAGAAGGGCTATACCCTTGCCGACCGGGGGACCTGGCTTTCCTTGCAGAAGAACCTCGGCCTCCCCATCCTGATGGAGGGGGACCCGATCCTCCTCAACGTCTATCACGTCATCGGCGTCAATCCGGTCAAGTGGCCGAAGGTGAACGCCGACGGGGCAAAGGCCTTTTCCGAATTTATGGTCTCCGCGGAGACCCAGGGGATCATCAGGACCTTCGGCGTGGCGAAGTTCGGCGGCCCGCTCTTCTTCCCCGACGCTGGCAAGAAGGAGGAGGATCTCGGGAAATAGATGGATCTGATCCTTGAAGGTATTATAAAGGCCTTTTCCCTCATCTTCACACTGGATGCGGAAGTCCTCGGGATCACTCTCCTGTCGCTCCAAATCTCCGGGACAGCGACCCTGATCAGTCTGTTTATCGGGATCTCGATGGGGACCGCCGTGGCCCTCACCCGGTTTCCGGGCCGTCAATTCGTCGTAAGCCTGATCAATACGGGGATGGGGCTTCCGCCGGTCGTGGTGGGCCTGTTCGTCACGATCCTGCTCTGGCGGAACGGACCGCTCGGCTTTCTGGAGATCCTCTATACACCCACGGCCATCATCCTGGCGCAGGCCGTCATCGCGACCCCGATCGTCATGGGGATCAGCCTCGCGGCGATCCAGCACCTGCCGGTCAATCTTCGCCTCCAGATCCTCGCCCTCGGTGCCTCCCGCATCCAGATGGTGTGGATACTTGTGAAGGAGGCGCGCCTTCCTCTCCTGGCCGCTGTGATGGCGGGATTTGGAGGCGTGATCTCGGAGGTCGGGGCGTCGATCATGGTCGGCGGAAATATCAAAGGCTACTCCCGTGTGTTGACGACCGCAACGGTGATGGAGACGGGTCGCGGCAATTTCGATATTGCTATCGCCCTATCGGTGATTTTGATGCTCCTATCGTTTCTCATCAACGCGCTCCTCACGCAGATCCAGCAGCGGGAGAGGCCGCGATGAATCCCGCAGGTGATTTGAATATTCTGCTGCAGGCCAGGGATCTTCTGGTGCGCCGGGGGGGCGTGACGGTCCTCGACATCCCCGCACTCGATGTGCTTTCGGGACAGATTCTTGCTTTGATCGGTCCGAACGGCGCCGGGAAATCGACGCTGCTGCTGACTCTCGCGGGCCTCTTGAAACCCTCCCAGGGGGGATTCCTTTTCGGCGAGGAGCGGGTCACGGACCCCTTCGCCTACAGGCGCCGCGTCGCGATGGTCTTCCAGGAGCCGCTCCTCTTCGATGCGACGGTTTTCGACAATGTGGCTTCCGGGCTCAAGATCCGCGGCGTAGGACGGGCGGAGATTGAAAGGACCGTTCCCGGTTACCTGGAGCGATTCGGCATCGGTCATCTGTCGAGGCGATCCGCGCGCAAGCTCTCGGGTGGAGAAGCGCAACGGACGAGCCTCGCCCGCGCCTTTGTCACGAGACCGGAGATCATCTTCCTCGACGAGCCCTTCTCATCGCTCGATCCTCCGACGCGGGGGGGGCTGATCGGAGACCTCGAGAAGATCCTCTGTGAAATGCGGACCACGGCGGTATTGGCCACCCACGATCAGACCGAGGCCCTCCGGCTTGCCGACCGGATGGCGGTCATGAACGGGGGACGGATCGCGCAGATTGGGCCGGTTCCCGAGGTGATGAACCACCCCGCGGATGGTTTCGTCGCCTCCTTTGTCGGGGTGGAAACGGTCCTGCCGGGGCGGGTTGTCAAGGTCTCTGATGGGGTCTTCATAGCGTCGATAGAGGGAGGGCGCGAGATCGAGGCGGTGGGTCTGGTCCGGCCGGGCGCCTTGGTATTGTGCTGTATCCGCCCTGAGAATGTCACGATCACCACGAAAAGCGATCATACCAGAACCAGCGCCCGAAACGTCTTTCCCGGAAAGATCTGGCAAATCACATCGCTGGGATTGTTTCACCGCGTCCAGGTGGACTGCGGGTTCGATCTGACGGCCTATGTGACCCGCCAATCCCTCGACGATCTCGACCTTGTCGAGGGGAGAGAGGTCATCGCCTCCTTCAAGGCGACGGCGGTCCACGTCATCACCCGCCAAGCAACTCCGCCGGCATGACCGGTCCTGCCGGAAGCGTTCGATCTCTTCTGAAAAGAAAAAAGCTTGCCGCCCTCGGCAAAGATGTGGCAGTATCGACCGGGGGCGCAACCCTTTAAGCCTTCCCGTTAGCGGGGGACAGGCTCCCGCAAAAACAGGCCTCTTCTCGCCGCAGGTCCCGCCCCGTGGGCGAGGGCTTCAAGTCCTATGGCGCCAGGGCTGTTTCTTCAAATAATCGATAACGATCGGAGGTGGCGATGTCGGAAAAAAAAGAAAAGAAAGTCTTGGTACTCTTGGGAAGTCCAAGGAAGAAGGGCAACAGCGCCGTCCTCGCCGAGTGTATAGCCAAGGGGGCGCGGGGGGCCGGAGCGAAGGTGGAGACGGTTTTCCTCCATGGATTAAACATCGCCCCGTGCAAGGCCTGTTACGCCTGCCAGAAGAAAAACAGCAAGGGCTGCTCGATCGACGACGCGATGCAGAATATCTATCCGAAGCTCCTTGCCGCGGAGGCTTGGATAATCGCGACACCCGTCTACTGGTTCACCATGTCGGCGCAGACAAAACTCTTCATGGATCGCTGCTTTGCCCTGCCCGCCTATGCGAAAGCGCCTTTTGCCGGCAAGCGGATCGCCATCGCGATGAGCTACGCCGACGCTGACCCGTTTATCTCGGGCTGCGTGAATGCCCTGCGCACCTTTCAGGATGCATTCAATTACACCAAGTCGAAGATCGTCGGGATGGTTTACGGCAGCGCCTTCGGGGCGGGAGAGATCCGAGCGAACGAAACCCTTCTGAAAGAGGCCGAAACGCTGGGGAGGAATCTGGTCGGTTGAACGACCGGCGTTCGGGGGGCGCTTTACAAAAGGACCTGTTTGGTATAGGTTACGGCTCCGTAACCACGTAAGAAACCACTCTGCTTTGCGACCGGGAGGTGCCAAATGGTGAGAAAAAAAGGTGAAAAAAGATCCCTCGGCCAACGGATGAAGGCGGCCCGGGAGAAGATGGGGCTGGAGGTCGCGGACCTCGCCCTGGAAACCGGGTATCTTCCGGAGATCCTCAAGGGTGTGGAGGAGGACCGGACGGTCCCGCCGGTATCGCTCATCCTCCAACTCAGCCGGGTCCTGAGGCTGAACATGGATGATCTGGAGACCGAAGCGGAGACCCAGGCGACGAGGCGCAGGTCCAAGAGCCACAAGAAGCGGGTCGATTCTTACGCTTACACCCCGCTGAGCAAGCCCGGGCCGGATAAGCATCTGAGGGGTTACCTGGTCACGGTCGATGCCATGACCGAGCATAAAGGGGTGGAGTTCCACCATCAAGGCGAAGAGTTCATCTTTGTCATCAAGGGAGGCGTGACCATCCAGGTCGGCGAGAACGTCTCCCGGTTGGCCCGGGGGGAGAGCCTCCATTTCAATTCCTCCCTCCATCATAAACTGAGCAATCCCAATCCGGAAGAGGCAACACTGCTGGTCGTGGTATACGTTCCCTGAGGAGGTATCGGTGTCCTTTCAACTGACCCAGGAACAAGAGATGATCCGGCTAATGGCCCGCGATTTTGCGAAGAGGGAGTTGGAACCCTTCGCGGGAGAATGGGACAGGGGGAAGATCTTTCCCGAGGCGGCGCTCAAGAAGCTGGGGGAGCTGGGATTGATGGGGATGATGCTTCCCGTCGAATACGGCGGCGCCGGGGTGGGGGCGGTCGGCTATTCCCTGGCGCTCCAGGAGATTGCCTATGCCTGTGCCTCCACCGCGGTGACGATGTCGGTGACGAATCTCTCCTCCGATCCGATCCTGAAATTTGGCAGCGAGGAGCAAAAACAGCGCTATCTGCCCCCGCTTGCCCGCGGGGAGATGCTGGGCGCCTTCGCCATCACGGAACCGGGGGCGGGTTCGGACCCCGGCGGGATGAAAACCCGCGCCGAAGAGCGGCAAGACCACTATCTGGTCAACGGCTCGAAGGTCTTCATCACCAACGGATCGCACGCGGACGTCATCATCCTCGTTACGCGGACCGGTCTGGAGAAGGCCAATCGCGGCCTTTCGGCGTTTCTTCTCGCCAAGGGAACACCGGGATTCAAGATCGGACGAACTGAGGAGAAGATGGGGCTCTGCGCCTCCGATACCGTCGAGCTCCTCTTCGACGACTGCCGGATTCCGAAGGAGAATCTCCTCGCGAGGGAGGGATTCGGCTTTCGGATCGCGATGACCGCCCTCGACGGCGGACGGATCGCCATCGCCTCGCAGTCCCTCGGGATCGCCCGGGCCTGCCTCCACGAGGCGATCCAATACGCGAAAACGCGAAAGCAATTCGGCAAGAACATCGGCTCGTTCCAGGCGATCCAATGGATGATCGCCGACACCGCCGCCGAAATCGAGGCCGCAAACTGGCTGACCCTGTACGCCGCCGATCGGAAGGATCAGGGGCTCTCCTTCACGAAGGAGGCGTCGATGGCGAAATTGTTCGCCTCCGAGACGGCCAACCGCGCCGCCTATCGCGCCGTCCAGGTTCACGGGGGCTACGGGTATATGAAGGAGTACAAGGTCGAACGTCTTTATCGTGACGCCCGGGTCACCACGATCTATGAAGGGACCTCCGAGGTCCAGAGGATCGTCATCGCCCGCGAGTTCATGCAGGATTGATCGCCATGCTTCAGAATCCGTTGGGTCCGTCGCTCGACACGGGCAGAATAGCCGTGATCGGACCGGGACGGCTGGGAACGGCCTTTGCCTACAAATTCGGCCGGGACAACAGGCGGGTGATCATCTATTACCACGACGTCGACGTCTGCAAAGCGATCAACCAGGAACACATCAATCCGAGACATCTTACCGGGGATCTGGCTTCGCGCCTCGGCGGCATGGATCATGTCCCCCGACTCTCGGCGAAGGTCTATGCGACGAACAACCTGGAGCAGGTGATCGAGCACAACGACTTCATCTTCCTTGCCGTCACCATGGACCGCCTTCCGGAGATACTGGACCATATTAAACCGATTCTTGAGAAAAAGAGTACAAACACTTGTTTTATATCGGCAATAAAAGGGCTCACCGCGAGCGAGGTGACCAAACGGCTCATCACCCCTTCGCAACTCATTCGTGGCAACTTCTTCAACCTCAAGGGGCGGTTCGATGTCGTTTCCATCGGGGGGCCCTTCTTCGACATGGATGTCGCCCTGGGCAACCCGGTCTGTCTCACCGTGGCAGGGAAAAAGGGGATTTGCCGGGTCGTCCGGGAAGGGTTTCTCGGTTCCAACCGGCGGGAGTTGACTTCCTACTACAATTTCGACGCCGTCGGGATCGAGGCCTGCGGCGCCCTGAAGAACATCTCGGCGAACATCAAGGGGGTAACGGACCTTCTGAACCTGGGCGATTCGATCCCCGGGACCCTTTTCTCCCGTTCCGGCGTCGAGGTGCGTTCGCTCTCCCGTATCCTCGGGGGGAGCTTTCAGGCCTTCCAGAGCCAGGCGGGCGTGGGAGACATGTACATCACCCTCTCGTCCGACGCGAGCAAGAACCACCGCTACGGCCGCTTCTTCTACGAGCTCTTTACCGGTAACCCCATCGAGACCCACCTCAAGGTACTCGAGCGGATCGACGGGAAGCCCGAGGGACCCAATACCATCCTCAGTGTCCATAAGTTTCTCGAGAAGCGCAACATGTACAGTCCGCTCTTCCACTGCGCGTACAAAATCTTCAACGAAGACCGGAGTCGCGCCGAGATACGGGAGCAGATCATACAGGCGACGCAGTTCGATAAGCGGGCGAATGAGTTTATCGGTCCGATATCGCGCTTCCTGTACCGGCTCTTCCCTCACCTCTGGTACAGACGCCATCGAGGCTTCCTCGCCAGCCGGAAAAATAGCGCTTGACAGCGGTTTTCTCTCTGTGTTAGGGGATGATCATCTCTTTGGGAAGTTGGGATTGTGAAAATGGATACAAAGCACAGCGTGTCGTACTGGTGGTGGCGGACCTTACAAGTCTGCCCGCAATAGCTCTCTGGGAGATGAGCCGTGGGCAGGGAGGAACCCTTCCCATGTCGAGAGGATAATCGTAGATGGAGCCATGGGAAATTCCCGTGGCTTTTTTCGTTTCGAGGGTTAATCATTTCAAAACAAAAGGAGACGGATTATGGAATCAAGAAAGGTCGTTTTGGCGGATCACGAGATCCCGAAGCAGTGGTACAACATCCAGGCGGATTTGCCCAAGCCCATGAACCCCCCCCTCCATCCGGGGACCGGCAAACCCGTCGGCCCGGATGATTTGGCGCCGGTCTTCCCGATGAACCTCATCGAGCAGGAGGTGAGCCAGGAGCGATGGATCGATATCCCCGGCGAGGTTCTCGAAAAATATCTGATCTGGCGGCCCAGCCCGCTCTGCCGGGCGACCAATTTTGAAAAGCTTCTCGGTGCCCCGGTGAAGATCTACTACAAGTATGAGGGATCGAGCCCCGCCGGTTCCCACAAGCCGAACACCGCTATTGCGCAGGCCTATTACAACAAGGCCTTCGGAATAAAGCGGCTCTCGACCGAAACGGGCGCCGGCCAGTGGGGGAGCGCCCTGGCGATGGCCTGCCGGATGTTCAACCTGGAGTGCCGGGTCTTCATGGTCCGGGTGAGCTACGAGCAGAAACCCTACCGGCGGATGATGATGAACACCTGGGGCGCCGAGTGCATCCCCAGCCCGAGCGACCGGACCGAGGCGGGACGCCAGATTCTCGCGGCCCATCCGGATTCGCCGGGGAGCCTCGGGATCGCGATCAGCGAGGCGGTGGAGGATGCGGTCACCCAGGAAAATTCCCGCTATTCGCTGGGCAGCGTCCTCAACCACGTCCTGCTCCACCAGACGATCATCGGTCTGGAGGCGCAGAAGCAGTTCGAGAAGATCGGGGTCTATCCCGACGTGGTGATCGGCTGCGCCGGCGGCGGCAGCAACTTTGGCGGCATCTCGCTCCCCTTTGTCCGGGACAGGATCCACGGGAAGCAGGTGCGGGTGATCGGGGCCGAACCGGCCTCCTGCCCGACGATGACGCGGGGACCCTTTGCCTATGACTTCGGCGACCTGGCCATGAAGACGCCGCTTCTGCCGATGTACACGCTCGGTCACGATTTCATGCCGGCGCCGATCCATGCCGGGGGGCTGCGTTACCACGGGATGGCGCCGATCGTGAGCCACCTCCTTCGTGAGGGGTTGATCGAGGCCGCGGCGTATGACCAGATCGAGACCTTCGATTCCGGCGTCAAGTGGGCACGGGCCGAGGGGATCATCCCGGCCCCGGAGACCAACCACGCGATCGCGGCGGTTGTCGCGGAGGCGCGGCGCGCAAAGGAAGAGGGGAAGGAACGGACGATCCTCTTCAATTTCAGCGGCCACGGGATGGTCGATATGGCGGCTTACGACGCCTATCTCACAGGAAAACTGGCCCCCTATCAGCTCCCCGACGAGGAGATCAAGAGGGCGCTGAAGGCGATCGAGAGCTTGCCGAAACCGTAGCACTTATTTATGGGCCGCCCCAGGCGGGGCGGCCCATAAAGTGATACTCATCGAGTCAGATCAATGATATGGGTTCAAACATGCATATTATTTTGGCATGATTCTCCCAAGAGGTGGTATCGTTACTTCCTGAAAGGAAGCGCATGGTGATTTCCAGGTGAATGCTCGTTTTCGAACGATGTTCATTCTTTTCTGCTGCCATTTATCCCACATTTTACCAACTTACACATGAAAACTAAAACTATAGAGGAATTACGCCCTGAATATGAATTCGATTATTCAAAGGCTGTTCGGGGTAAGTACTTTAAGCGGCTGATAGAAGAAGGTGCCAATGTAGCGGTCCTCGAACCTGAAGTGGCCAAAATGTTTACCAGTTCGGCTGCTGTGAATGATGCATTGAAATCGCTGCTTGAAATCACAAAAACAACGCAGCGCCTAACGAAACACTCAACCGGACGCGCGAAAAAGCTGCGCGCCGGTTAGCTCGCTGCTCGTAACAGGGCGTTGTAGCCAAGGGATCACGTTTGTATATCGACCCTTTGACTGCCGGGACATTTTGCAGTGGTCGATCTGGAGAAATATCGTTTCCGTCCGCTGATTTTCAAACAGCCCCCTCCGTTGTGATTATCGTTGACATTTTCAGCCGGTTTCAATAGATTACCTCGCCAGGGGAAGGGCGTCTGTGCCTGGTAAGAGAAACCGGCCCGGAGGAGGTGTGGATTGAAATCGACAACGGAATGGATCGGCGGTGACGGCTTTCGGGAGGCGGTGCACGAACTGGTCCGTCTGGCCGCCTGCGAGCTCCCCGCCGACGTGGAGAAGGCGCTGAGCGATGCCCGGTCGGCTGAAGCGCCCGGTTCTCCAGCCGAGCTCACCCTTTCCCTCTTTCTGAAAAACATCGCGATGGCCAAAGAGAGACAGGCCCCTGTTTGCCAGGATACGGGGCTGCCGATCTTTTTCATCAACCACCCGGAGGGGGTTTCCCAGCGGCAACTCACCCGGGTCTGTCAGGATGCGGCGTCCTGGGCGACGGCGAAACCGTACCTTCGGCACAACGCCGTCGATGCCGTGACCGGAAAAAACAGCGGAAACAATACCGGGCTGGGCTTCCCCGCGGTCTATTTCACCGAATGGGACGACCCTGCCATCGAGATGGCCCTTATCCTCAAGGGCGGCGGCAGCGAAAACGTCAGCGGTCAGTACAGTATCCCCTATGATCCGCTCGACGCAGGACGCGATCTCGAAGGTGTCCGCCGCGTGGTCCTCGATTGCGTACGCCAGGCCGAGGGGAAAGGATGCCCGCCCGGTGTCCTGGGGGTTTGCATCGGCGGCGACCGGGGCGGTGGCTATTTGGAATCAAAGCATCAACTCCTGCGCCATCTTGACGACACCAATCCCGATCCCGCCCTGGCCGAACTGGAAGGCCGTATCCTCTCCGATGCAAACCGGCTGGGGATCGGACCCCTCGGGCTCGGCGGGAAAACCACCCTGCTCGGGGTCAAGATCGGCAAGCTCCACCGCGTCCCCGCCTCTTATTTCGTCACCATCAGCTATATGTGCTGGGTTTGCCGGCGACGGTCCGTCCGGATCGCGCCGGACGGGACCTGGCGCGTCACCGGATGAGGGGAATACGATGATTCATCTGACGACACCGATTTCAGAAGAGGCGATCCTCGAGCTGCACGCCGGAGACGCGATTGAGCTTTCGGGGATTGCCGCAACGGGGCGTGATGCGGCGCACAAGTACATGGTAGAAAGACTGATCGAGGCCCCCCGGCCCCTTCCACCCGAGGACCTGAAGCTCCACGATGAGCTCCAATCGTTTCTTCGTGGCGGAGCCATCTACCACAGCGGACCTATCCTCCGCAACGAGAACGGCCGCTGGAGTTTCGTCTCTTCGGGACCGACGACGAGTATTCGGGACGAGATTTACCAGGACAAGGTGATCGCCGCCTTCGGTCTGCGTGTAGTAATCGGCAAAGGGGGCATGGGTCCGCGCACCCTGGAGGCCTGCAAACGTCATAGGGCCGTCTACCTGCACGGTATCGGCGGGGCGGGGGTCTTCAACGCCGCCGCGGTGGTCGAGGTGCTGGACGTCTTCAAAAAAGAGGAATTCGGTCTGCCCGAGGCCTTCTGGAAGATCCGGTTCGACCGTTTCGCCGGCATCGTGACGATGGACGCGCACGGGAAGAGTCTCCATGACGACCTTGCCCGCGAATTTGACATGAATTTTGCAAATGTCATCAAGGGCGTTTGAATCCGCTACGGGAGCATTCTCCGCGGCTTGCTGCGGAGGGCTTCAATTTTCCGGATGATGTAGGTTTTTGATGAGATCCTCGCTGCGTTCGGTTTATCTATCCATTGTGGCCGCCTTTGTCCTCTGGTTTTTCATCTTTGCCTACCCGGCGGGGAATTTCTGGATCAAACTGATCGGTTCCGCCTCGCTTCTGGCGGCGATCGGTCTGATCTCCGGGCGCCGCGAGCTTAAAGCGCTCTTTGCGTTCAAGATCCGTCATCTCTGGGTCGGGATCGGCTCCGCGCTCGTCCTCTACGGGATCTTCTGGATCGGGAAAGAGGCGGCGAACCTCCTTTTCGCCTTCGCCCCCGGCCAGATCGCCTCGGTTTACGCGACCAAGAGTCAACTCGATGCCGTCCTGATCGGGCTTCTTCTCCTGCTTCTCATGGGACCGGCAGAGGAGATCTTTTGGCACGGCTTCGTCCAGCGGCGCCTCGTCGAAGGGTACGGTGCGCCAACGGGGATTCTCGGGACGGCGATCATCTACGCGCTGGTCCATGCGGTTTCGCTCAATCCCATGCTGATTCTGGCGGCCGGGGTCTGCGGCCTGTACTGGGGGCTTCTCTATCAGCGCGAGCAGAACCTGATCCCGCTGATCATTTCTCACTCGCTCTGGGATGTCCTGATCTTTGTCCTCTTTCCGATGGGTTAGGATGCCGCCTGAAAACGGGAACAATGATGGACCTTTTCGATCAGCCCGATGAACGGGATAACCGGCCGCTGGCCGACAGGATGCGCCCCCGGAGCCTCGATGAGTACGTAGGCCAGGGGCACCTCCTCGGCGCGGAAGGTATCCTCGGGAACGCAATTCGGGAGGACCGGATCTTTTCCGTCATTTTCTGGGGTCCTCCGGGCTCGGGAAAGACCACCCTCGCCCGGATCATGGCGCGGGAGACGAAGTCCCATTTCATCAGCTTCTCCGCGGTCCTCTCCGGTGTGAAGGAGATCCGGGCCGTCGTCGAAGAGGCGTCCGGGCAATGGCGGGAGCAACGACGGAAAACGATCCTCTTCGTGGACGAGATTCACCGCTTCAACAAGGCCCAGCAAGATGCCTTCCTTCCCCACGTGGAGAGCGGATTGATTACCCTCATCGGCGCCACCACGGAGAATCCCTCCTTCGAGGTGATTGCCCCGCTCCTCTCGAGGATGCGCGTCCTTACGCTGAAACCTTTTACCGCGGAGGATCTTGCCCTGATCGTCCGGCGCGCCCTTGCCGACCGCGAACGGGGGCTGGGCCGCCTGGACATCGAGATCGATCCGGAGGCCCTCGGGCATATCGTCTGGTCCGCCGACGGGGATGCCCGCTTTGCCCTGAACAGTCTCGAAGCGGCCGCGTCTCTGGTAGAAGGGGCGGGGGAGGGCGGGAGGCGGATCACCCGGGCGTTGGTCGAGGAGGCGATCCAGAAGAAGGCGCTTCAGTACGACAAGAGCGGAGAGGAGCACTACAACCTGATCTCCGCCCTCCATAAGAGTCTCCGTGGAAGCGATCCCGATGCGGCGCTCTACTGGCTGGGGAGGATGCTGACGGCGGGTGAGGAACCGCTCTACATCGCGCGGCGCCTGATCCGTTTTGCCTCCGAGGACGTCGGCAACGCCGATCCCCGCGCGCTTACCGTGACCGTCGACGCCATGCAGGCCTTTCATTTTCTCGGTTCGCCCGAGGGGGAACTGGCCCTGGCCCAGGCGGTCGTCTATCTGGCCACCGCCCCGAAGAGCAACGCGCTCTACGTCGGCTACGGCCTTGTCCGGGCGGCGATAGCCGGGACCGGGACCCTCCCCGTTCCGCTCCATATCCGGAACGCCCCGACAAAACTGATGAAGGAGATGGAGTATGGCAAGGGGTATCTCTATGCCCACGATTTCGCCGGTGCCTATGTTCCCCAGGACTATCTGCCCGATGAACTCAGGGAGAAGGGGGCGCGGTTCTACCGGCCGACCGAACGGGGATACGAGAAGATCATCGGGGAACGTCTGGAACAGTGGCGGCGCGTCCGCGAGGCGAATGCAAAAAAGGACAAAATCTGAAATGCAAAAAGGGGAGGTTCAAAGAACCCCCCCGCGTTCAGGAGTAGAAAGCCCTCCGGCTTCCTTTTGGTTGTTTTACTGTCGGCTGATCGTGCCCGCGTTCAGACAACAGGTATTTTGTATGGAAACCGATGCATCTGCCGTGCCATAAGGATGAAAAAATTCAAGATGCTGTAATCATAGGGTGTTTGTTTGCTTGGGCGATGCCGGGCAGCCCACCGGTGGAGGCAATCGGCGGCAAAATTTGTCGCGTCTTTGGGATGGTGTTATGAAAAAACCTATTATATTTGATAGTTAGATTGAACAGCCGGGTGCATGCCGAAATCGACATAAATGTCGAAAATACCCCTGAACCATCTGACCGGTTAGGGTGTCCCGCTGCAGGACAGATGCCGCAAATCAGATTCAAATTTCGGGTCGCGAACGGTTTTGGTAAAGGAATCATTGACTTTCCGCGGGAATGGCCTATAATGACGCACCGCCCGGAAGCGTGGATACTTTATGGACACTGAACAAAAAATCGTCTCGCAGCAAACCTCCCCCCGTCACAACCGCCCTTTTCTCCAACCCTTGGCAGTAGCCCTCGTTTGTGCGGTCTTCATCGGCCTGATTCTGACGATGGGGGTGATGGACCTTCGGCGGAGCGAAACGACCCTCGACGGTTTCATGCGAAATCAGGGTTTGCGGATTGTCGGCGTCGTCGAGCGCCTTGCCATGGAAAATCTCAAAACCATGATCCAGGCATCGCTCAGGGCGAGCGGAAGCGATTTTCGACCCCTCTCCGAACAGGTCCTCTCCCCGCAGGTATTCTTCACCCAGAAGGTTGTGGAGATGGCGCGTGAGATCGACAACCGATGGAAGACCGAACACATCAGCGGGAGCTATATTCGACAGTACGCCCAAGAAAAGAACCTCTGGCTGGTGGCCGTACTTAACGCCTGGGGAAAGGTCATCTTCATGAGCAGATCGCTTCCCGACGAGCCTGTTCGCGGCAAGGAGTCGCTGATGAAAACCGGCGGCGGAGAGGCAAATGAACTGTTTGCCCGGCTCGGCCGCCTCAAGAAGGTCGGATTTATCGCCCTGCAGCGTCCCGACGGGAGCGGAACGATAGTCATTGCCCTGGATCAGGACTCCGCTCGTTACTGGGGGACAAGGGTCTCCGTGGAAAAAGCGATGGAAAAACTCGGCGAGGGGCAGGGTCTTGTCTATCTGACGATCCGCGATAAAATCGGGCGGCCCTTGGGGAATACGGGAAAGTCCCCGGAGGAGTTGAAACGGGAGGATCCGCTGGTTGCGAAGATCCTCGACGGGTCGCAGGGGATCGAAACCCGGCTGACTCGGCATGACGAGAAGAGCCTCTTTGAGATTATCGTTCCCCTGCGCCTGGACGGTCAGATCGCGGGAATCGTCCGGCTTGGGCTGGAACGAGAGAACACCGACCGGATCCTCAACGAAAACCGTCGGAACATTTATGTGTTTCTCGCCCTGATCGTCCTGATCACCCTGTTGTCGATGTGGCTGCTCTATCACGATCAGAACCGTCACCTCGCGGGGATCGTGGCGATGGAGCGACAGCTCGAAAAGGCAGAACGTCTCTCCTCGCTTGGGCAGCTTGCCGCCGGGGTGGCGCATGAAATCAGAAACCCTCTCAATGCGATCAGCATGGCGAGTCAAAGGCTGAAAAGGGAATTCACTCCGGCCGAAGCGATGAAAAGCGAGGAATTCGAGACGATGACCGGGGTGATTCGGGATGAGGTCCGCCGCCTCAACGGGATCATCGAGGAGTTTCTTACCTTCTCGAAGAGCCGGAAACTGGAAATCCGCGACTGCCCCGTTCAGGAAGTCCTCCAGAAGATCGTCAATCTGGTTTCCGCGGAAGCCGCAGCAAAGGGGATCGCCATCCAGACCCATTGGAAAGACAACCCGGTCGTGGTCCCGATGGATATGGACAAGCTCCAGCAGGCCTTTCTCAACTTTGTGAAGAATGCGATGGAATCGATTGCCGGCGAGGGAAGCATCACCCTCTCCGTTCGGAGGCAGGAGAAGGGGTGGGTCAGCATCAAGATCGCCGATACGGGGTGCGGGATGACAACCGAGGAGGTGGACAAGATATTCAGCCCCGAATATACGACCAAAGAAAAAGGGCTGGGGCTCGGACTGCCCCTTGCCCATGAGATTATCCGCGGCCACGGCGGTGAGATCCATGTCCAGAGCCGCGAGGGGAAGGGCACGACATTCGAGATCCTGCTTCCCATGGAACGGCGCAAGCAGGTCAGGGGGGCAAAGGACGAATGAAGAAGCTCAATATTCTGGTGGTCGAAGACGGCAAGTCGCAGCGTGAGATGCTCCGTGATTTCCTGCGGAAGGAGGGTCACACCGTCGGCGAGGCCGAAAACGGGGAACTGGCCGTCCGGCGGGTCCGGGAGAGGCAGTACGACCTGATCCTCCTCGATTACCGTATGCCCGGAATGGACGGGATGCAGGTTCTTCGCACCGTCAAGGGGATAAATCCCGAGATCGACATCGTCATCGTTACGGCCGAGGGGACCATCGACATGGCTGTAGAGGCGATGAAGGCCGGGGCGCTTGACTACATCACCAAGCCGATCGAGTTTGAGGAGCTCCTCCAATTGGTGAAACGCGTGGCGGAGCGGCGGACGCTGCTCAAGGAAAACGAGATTCTCCGCGGCGTTTTTAGGGGCGAGCCCTTCGGCGAGAAGGGTGTGACGACGGATCGGATCGTTTGCCGCAGCGAGAAGATGAGCGCCCTGATCAATATGGCGGGACGGATCGCCGCGAGCCGCGCTACGGTTCTTATCCAGGGGGAGAGCGGGACGGGAAAAGAGCTCCTGGCCCGACTGATTCACCATCTGAGTCCCCGCTCGACACGGTCGATCATCGCGGTCAACTGCGGCGCACTGCACGAGAATCTCCTGGAGAGCGAGCTCTTCGGGCACGAGAAGGGGGCATTCACCGGGGCGACGGCCCGGCGGATCGGCCGCTTTGAGGAGGCGGACGGAGGGACGCTTTTTCTGGACGAGGTCAGCGAACTCTCTCCGCAGATCCAAGTGAAGCTTCTGCGCTTCCTGCAGGAACACGAATTCCAGCGCCTCGGGGGGAACCAGACATTAAACTCCGATGTTCGGGTGATCAGCGCAACCAACAGGGACCTGGAACAACGGGTGAAGGAGGGGGCTTTCCGGGAGGACCTCTTCTACCGCCTGAACGTCGTTGTGATGTCGATCCCTCCGCTCAGGGAGCGCAGGGAGGACATCCTGCCGCTCATCGACCATTTCCTCAAACGGTTCGCTGAGGAAAACGGACGGGAGATCGAAGGCCTGACCAGCGAGGCGCAGGATATTCTCCTCAAACACGACTATCCCGGGAACGTCAGGGAACTGGAGAACATTATCGAGCGGGCGGTTGTCATCGCCCGGGACGCCGTCATCTCGATCGAGGAACTCCCGTTCCGGGAGTCGGTTGAGACAGGGCCGGCCGGCGTGCAGTCCGAGGGTTTCCTCCGCGGCTCCATCGAGGAATTGGAGAAGAAACTGATCGTCGAGGCGATGGAAAAGGCGGGCGATCATCAGACCCGCGCGGCGGAACTGCTCGGGATCAGCGAGCGGATGTTGCGTTATAAGCTCAAGAAGTACGGCCTGAAGGCGTAACGGCTTCGCTAAAAGGCCGGATGCAGCGTTGTAGGTTTTAAGCGTCTATCCGTTCTGTTCGATAAGCGTCTTTCGGTATTCCGTCGGACGGATCCCTTCCTTTTTCTTGAATATCTTTGCAAAGTGGCTTGGATCCTGATACCCGGATTCGAGGCAAACCTCCATGATACTCATGCCGGTCTGGTGAAGAAGTTTCTTGGCAACCGATATCCGGACGGAGGTGAGATATTCCAAAAAAGGGATTCCCATCTCTTTTCGAAACAGATGGCTGAGGTAGAAGGGATTGATGCCCACGGCCTCCGCCGTTTTTTTCAGCGAGATGTCCTGGTTGTAATTGCTCCAGATAAATTCTTTTACTTTCGTGAACACCCTGGTGTGTCGGATGTTGCGATTCTGGTAGATGCATTCGAAGAGCTGGTCAAAAGCCTTCCTGAGGAAGTAATAAAGGGTCTCCGGGGAATCGTCCTGCGACAGGTTCTGGATGTATTGATATTTGAAACCGAGGATTTCCTCCAGATTGGCCCCCGCCTCGACGGCCGCCCTGGCGATGATGAAGATGATCTCCAGTGCCCTGGCCTTAAGAAGGCCGATATGCTCGTGACTCCTGAAGAGCATCGTTCCGAGCAGCCCGTCAAGCAGCGCTTTTGCCCCCTTACGATCCCCCATCTTGATGAGGTCGATGAGTTCTTTTTCTTTATAAAGGTCGGCTTTGGATTGAGGAGAGGAGGCGAGGGCCGCATCGTCTGATCCGCTAAGCTTGCTCAGGAAAATCCCGTCGGCCAGAATGGCCTGCTGACGGGTGATTTCGTGCTGTATCGCTTGCGAACTTGCGTCCGCCTTTGAAACGTAATTGGCGATCATGAAGAGGAGGTCTGCGGCCGCCTGGACCCTTCGCTCGGGAAAAACGGGAACATCCTGGAGGGTCTGCAGTAGCTGCGCTTCGTCCAGTGAGAGACATTTGACTTTGTTGAGGATCCCCTGTTCAGTAAAGGGATTCGGATGTCGCAAGAGGATCGGACCGCAGACAAAGGCGGAATAGCTTTTCCTCCCGTTAAGGATGGCGGCCGTGAATTCGACGACCTCGGTATGGCACTGAAAGATATTGGGCTCTCCCGTTTTTATCGATACCTGGATGGCCCGGTTGATGTCCTTCAGGCAGTTTCTTCTCCCCTTTGAACAACTTCTGATGATTTTGCAGAAAGGGTGACCCTCTCCGGCGATCGACAGGATCTCCCCCTTCTCCGTTAGCGGGAAGAGACGCACCTGCAATTTCATCGCCTCCTGAAACGAGTCGATGATCCGAAAGTACAGGTTTTGCTCATCCGAAGCCGCGTCCGGCGGCTGTCGAAGGGTTTCTTGCGGTGTAATCACTCCCTATGCGCCTCCCGAGTCTTCCCTTTAACATCTCCTTCGCCTTCTTGACCCCATCCATGGCGTCGATCCCGTATCCGTCCGCTCCGATACTATCGGCAAACTCCTTGGTGACGGGGGCGCCCCCGATAAGGGTGCTGACGCTTCCCTTGAGCCCCGCTTTTTTCAAGACAATAAGCGTGTCTTCCATGGAGTGCATGGTAACGGTGTAGAGGCAGGAAAGGAGAAGAAGGTCCGGTTTTTCTTTCCGTACCGCCCTGGCAAAATCCTCGGGCGCGATATCGATCCCGAGATCGACGATCTCGAACCCGTTCGCCTCCATGAACATCAAAAAGATATTCTTGCCGATATCGTGGACATCCCCTTTGACGGTGCCGGCCACCGCTTTTCCGGTGGAAGAGGATCTCGATGCAACAAGGGCGGGTTTGAGGGTGTTCAGCGAGAGTTTCGTCGCCATGGCCGAGACCAGGACGTTCGGGATGAAATATTCATAGGACTTCCATTTGCCCCCGACGATCTCCATCGCGCTGAGGATGCCCTGCTCGATGATATGCGAAGGGTGCAGCCCTTCCTTGAGGCACTTCCCGGTAAGAACGGTTGCCCGATTGATGTCCCCCTTGACGATCGCGCATTCGAGCTGGCGGATGGATTTCGTATGGGTCACGGCGTTCGATCCGATCCTGTGAATGTGATGAGAAAGAATACCACGGTTATTAAAAAAGTAAAGGGGGGAACTGGCCCCCCCTCTACTTTCTCGCTTGTCGAATCTCCGCGGTTTACAGATACTTCCCGGGAGGCGGTCTGTACCCCCAGAGCCCGAAACAGATGGCCGAGGAGAGGAAGGCCGAGATGATCCAGAACCAGAAGGAGTACTCCCAGCCGAAGGTCTGGGCGATGTATCCGCTCAACACACCGGTGACGCCGGCGCCGATGTAGCCGAAGAAGTCGATGAATCCGGCGGCCGATCCGGCGGCCTTGCGGGTCCCGAAATCCATCGGGACCGCGCCGATGAGGATCACCTGGGTGCCCAGGACGCAGAAGCCGATGATCCCCAGCGTCAGGAACCCGAGGAGCCAGGCGTCTTTCGGGACCCCATAATAGAAGTAAATGGACATGAATCCCAGGATTCCCATCAGGATGGCGGCGATCGGCGCCCGGCGGGACTGGAAGAATTTGTCGCTCGCCCAGCCCGAGAAGATCGCCCCGGCGATGCCGAACAGCGGAATCGCGATGACCCGGTAGGCGGTCTTGTCGATGGCCGCCTTCTGGACCTCGAACATGTAGGTCGGGGCCCAGAGCAGGAACCCGTATCGGATGATGTCGACGAAGAAGAAGGCCCACGAGACCGCCCAGACCCGTGGGTTCCCCACCGTCTGCTTCAATGTGAAGGCGAATCCGGCGTGCTCTTCGCTCTCCTTCTTCGGTTTGATCTTGGCCTTGATCTGCTCCACCGTCATTCCGGCGAACTCGCCGTGCTGCTCATAGATCTCGATGGGGGGGAGATTCGCCTCTTCCGGCCTGTTCTTCAGCAGGAGCAGGGGCAAAAAGCCGATGGCCGCGAAGATGAGGGCAGGGACGTAGAAGCCCGACCGCCAGCCGTAGTTGGCGATCAGATATCCGGCCAGGAGCCAGGACAGGGTATTTCCCAACTGATAGCAGGCCCCGTACCATCCCATCCGTTTGCCCCGGGCCTTCGGGGGGAACCACTGGGACAGCGTCTTGATGCAGTTTGGCCACCCTCCCGCCTGGAAGAAGCCGTTGAGGCACCAGACCACGCCGACGGCGAGAATGCCGAGCCCCACGGCGGGTCCCACCAGGATGTTCATCAGAGCGGAGAGCATGATGGCGGTAAAGAGGTAGTGCTTTGACGAGAAGCGCTCGGAAAACTGGCCATGAACAAACTGCCCGACGGCATAGGCCCAAAACAGGGCGGTGCCGACGGCCCCCAGTTCCGCTTTGGACCACCCCGTCTCCTTCATGATCCCCGGGATGGCGATGGAGAAATTGACCCGGCAGAGATAGAAGGCCCCGTAGGTGATCCACAGGACGATGAAGACCTGGGTCCGCCAGCGGTTGAAGCCTTTTTCCCAGTCCAGCCATTGGGTCTTTTCCTCCGGTTTCAATGTGGACATGTCGATAGGCATAATGAATCCTCCTTTGCATTAGGATTGTTTATGGAAGGGGATTCAATCCCCTCTCTCGATTCAATACTTCCCATACTCGTGGTACGCCTCGAACAGGGCCACCACATTCTCGATCGGCGTGTCGATCTGGATGTTGTGGGCCGTGCAGATGATGTATCCGCCCCCTTTCTTGGCAGAATCCAGGGCGTATTTCACCATACCCTTGACATCCTCGGGTTTGCCGAGGGGAAGGACATGCTGGATGTCCATCCCGCCCTGGAAGGTGATGTCCTTACCGAATTCCTCTTTCAGTTTCTTGATGTCCATGTTGGTGGCCTTGGGCTGGAGCGACTGGAGGATGTCGAGGCCGCATTCGATGAGGTCCGGGATGAAATGCTTGACGTCGCCGCAGGAGTGATACATCACCGGGATGCCGTACTGGTGGGCGATGTCGATATAGGTCTTGAAGGCCTTTTTGAAGTACTTCCTCCACATATCCAGGCTGAGCATGGGGCCCGTCTGACCGCCGATATCGTCGCCCATCATGAAGATGTCGATTTCGCCCTCGACCGCCTTGAACACGCGGTGGTTGTACGCGACAAAGTATTCGATGATGCGGTCGCGGATGTACTCGACGATCGCGGGGTTCATGACCATATCCAGAAAAATCTGCTGGATCCCCCTCAGGTACATCATCGGTTTGAGCTGCGAGGTCCTATCCAGACGGTCCCCCACATTGATGACGCAGTATTGGGGATGATAGACCATGCAATCGGCCTTCACCTTGGAGTAGTCCCACCAGTCGGGGCTGGCCCAGTGATCGTATTTCTTGATTTCCTCGAGTGTCTGAAGCTTTTCCAGCGGGGACTCGGCGACCTCCGAGTAGCTCCCCTGATGCGCGGTTCCCTTCCCGTAGACCACTGTCTTTCGCTTGACCCCCCAGAGGTCTTCCACCGTTCCGTCGGGATGCTTTTTGAACGACTGACCCACATAGCTCGGGCCGTAGTTGTTACGGAAATCAACCCCCAGAAAGCCGAGGAGTTCGTCGTAGGAGTCGCAGCCAAAATACTCCATCGTCTTTTTCTGGATCTCCGGGACCATCCAGTTATCGATAGGAATCCTGTCGGGCTCCTGGTGCTTCACCCCCATCAAGGCCCTTTCGCGACAGGTCATCCGCTCGTTCTTGGCCCGGAGCCCGTTGATTCGCGCCCTTCGGTCTTGAAAAATCTTGTCTTCTTTCATCGTCTCCTCCCTTCTTTTTCTGTCGGCCGCCTATTTCCCCAGCCATCCCATCACCTTCCTGACGCCGGAAGGGGGATCGGGCGCAAATCCGTCCGCTCCGATCATGTCCGCGTAACTCTGATCGATGGGGGCACCTCCGACGATGACCTTCACCCGATTGCGCAGGTTTCTCTCTTTGAGCAACTTCATCACATCGTTCATGGCGAGCCGGGTCGGCGTGTAAAGGCAGGAGAGAGCCAGGACGTCGGGTTTCTCCTTTTCGACGGTATCGACAAACTTCTGGGCGGACACATCGATGCCCAGATCGGTGACCTGGAATCCAGAACCCGCAAAGATCATGGAAACGATGTTCTTGCCGATATCGTGGACATCGCCTTCGACGGTGCCGATGACGAGTTTTCCCAAAGGCGGGATGTCGCTTTTTTCCAGAATCGGTCTGAGGAGCGTCAATGCCTCCTTCATGGCCATTCCCGCCATCAGCAGTTCGGGAACAAAAATTTCCTGGCACTCAAACAGTTTGCCGACCCTTTCGAGACCCTTAATCAGCGCCTTGTTCAGAATATCGCTCGGGGGGATCTGCTGATCGAGGGCCTGCTGGGTCAAGGCCTTCACATCATCAAACTTTCCGTTTACGACCGCCTCTTCAATGTTCTTGAGAATATCCATGTTGCCTCCTTTGACCATCGTTCATTTCTCGGGATCGAACCTCATCAGGGTCATGGCACCATTGTCGCCTGCATGAACTCGATCCACTTCTGGATCCTTTTCAGTTCCTCCGCGCTGACGTTGGCGTGGGGCTTACCCGCCATGACCTTGAGGATCTTGTCCCACTCCTCTTTGGTCGCCTTTTTCCCGAAGACGCGTTGAAGACTGTGGCACCCGGAACATTTTTCCATAAATGAGGTCATCTCTTTGCTGTACTGCTTCATGAACTGTTTTTCCTCCTTGGTCTGCGCCTGGGAGGAAGGAACCATTAGAAAGACAAGAAAAACCAATACCGACGCGCCCGCCACTAAAAAAGCACATTTTCTCATCCGTCGTCACCTCCTTGTTAAAATATAAGTGATCCTAAAAGATACCTGCGCCTGTCCCGACCACGATTCCGGATGTGCAGGGTTCATGATAAGATGGGTTTAAGGAGGCTTCACCAGCCCTCCTATGAAGACTTTACAACCTATCTTATGAAAGGGGAAAAGGGTATTGTCTATGAAAATATTGTGGTGATTAGGGCGTTCTTGCTAAAAAATGACACGGTTCGGTCGGTCATGCTTGAATTAAAGGGCGCTCTTTGATAGAAAAATGACAAATCGTCGTGAAGAAAGGACATCTTTATGCTGATTATCGCCGAAAGGATCAATGCATCGAGAAAAGCGATTGCCCAGGCCATCGGTGCAGGGGACCGCGCCTTCATCCAGGCGGAGGCTGTGGCTCAGACCCACGCGGGGGCGGACTACATCGACGTCAATGCCGGCACCTTTGTCGGCGAGGAGGCAGAGAAGCTCAAATGGATCGTCGAGGCGGTCCAGGAGGTGACCGACCTGCCGCTCTCGATCGACAGCCCGGACGCTGCGGTGATTGCCGCGGTGATGCCGCTCCTGAAAAAGACCCCCTTCATCAATTCCATTACCCTGGAGCCTGCGCGGATCGAGGGGATTCTCCCGATTGTCGTTGCGCACAAGACCAAGGTGGTCGCGTTGTGCCAATCGGGGCACGGATCGGCCGAGACGACCGAGCGTAAGGTGGCGCTCGCGGGAGAGCTTGTGGAACAACTCACCGGGGCGGGCGTTCCCATCGGGGACATCTACATCGATCCCCTGGTTTTTCCCCTGTCGACCAATCCGCAATCGGCGCTTGCGACCCTCGATGCGATCCATGAGATCGCGCAGCGTTACCCCGGCGCCCATACGATTTGCGGACTGACGAATGTTTCCTACGGGCTTCCCGCAAGAAAACTGGTCAACCGGGCGTTTCTCGCCGCCGCGATCACCAGGGGGCTCGATTCGGCCATCATCGACCCGACCGATAAACTCCTCTATGCAATGCTGAAGGCCATCACGCTTGTGGTCGGCAAGGACAGGTTCTGTATGGATTATATCGGCGCCTTCCGCGGGGGTCGTCTGGAATAGCGGAGGCATATCGGTGGGTGAAGCGAAAGCGAAGAGACGAACGGTTGTCATCGCCTGCCGCGTCATGGAACCGGAGCTGACCCGTTGCGTTGCTGAGAGGGGCGGGGCGGATGGTGAAACGGATATTTTCTACCTCGAACAGGCCCTCCACCGGACACCCGACAAACTTACCGTAAAAGTCCAGGAAATGATCGATCAAACCGCAAGGCATGCCTCGCGGATCATCCTCGGTTACGGCCTCTGCAGCAAAGGGGTTGTGGGGGTCACGGCGCGGGAAGCGGAACTGATCATCCCCCGCTGCCACGACTGCATCGCCCTGTTCCTCGGTTCACCGGAGCGTCACCTGGAGATCTTCCGGGAAAAACCCGGGACCTACTACCTGACGCCGGGCTGGGTTGCGGAAAAGAAGGATCCCCTGGGGATCATCGAGGAGAACGTCCCCAAGTTCGGACGGGAGACGGCCCAGTGGGTGGTCGAAGAGGAGCTCAAGCACTACACCCATATCGTCCTAATCGATACGGGGGTGGAGGAGATGGCACCGCTCCGGGCGCGGGCGATGGAGAACGCCAACGTCCTGAAAAAGCAATACGAGGAGATCCCGGGAAGCCTCGCCTATTTCCGCGAACTCCTCCGCGGGCCCTACAGTGAAGAAAAATTTCTCCGTCTCCTGCCTGGAGAGACGTTCACCCAGGAGATGGTTGTTTGAGATTCGGCGGCAGATGGGGAAAGGCGTCGGTCATGTGGGGGATGAACATGGCGGCCGTGAACTCCTCCTGAAACCCTTTCTCGAGAGTAAGTTCGAGGTACTCGACCTGCCTTGCCACCGCATCCGCCTCGTTCCGCTTGTCCCGGTTCAGGAGGGCGATCCTTGCCCCGTCGCCTGCTGCATTCCCGACGGACGACACGCGGTCAGGGTCGCAGTCGGGAAACATCCCGAGGAGCATCGCCGAGCCCTTGTCGATGTAGCTCCCGAAGGCGCCCGCAAGAATCACCCGGTCCACCCTTGCGATCCCCAGCCTTTTCATCATCGCTTTTGCGCCCGCATACAGGGCGCCCTTGGCGAGCTGAACGCTGCGAACATCCTTCTGATTGATCGTGATCGCTTCTCCCAGTTCGGTTTCCTCCGGCCAGGCGATGACGAACTCCGGTTTCCCCTCGGTTATCCGGAGCCGCGGCGTTGGTAGATCGGTGCGGAAGCGGCCGCTTTGGTCGATGACTCCTGCCCGGAAGAGTTCGGCTACCCCATCGATGATCCCGGAGCCGCAGATCCCCCTGGCGCCGGTGATTTTAAGTTCCGGCCGCCAGCGCTCCTCGCCGATGATCTTGAAGCCGACATCGTGAGTATCAGGATCGATCCGAATCCGCTCGATCGCCCCGGGCGCCGCCCGCATCCCGAAGCGGATATGCGCCCCTTCCAACGCCGGGCCGGTGGCGCAGGAGGAGGAGATGAGCCTCGTTTTGTTTCCCATGACCATCTCGCCGTTAGTCCCCACATCGATGATAAGGACCATCTCTTCCTTATGGTAGGGTTCTTCCGCGATCAGGACCCCCACATTGTCGGCGCCCACGAACCCTGCCTCGACGGGGAGGACGTGGACGTTGGCGGCGGGGTGCGCCTCGAGACCGAGATCGCGCGCCTTGATGTCAAGGCTGCGATGCACGGCCGGGGCGAAAGGGGAGACACCAAGCGGCCGCGGATCGATACCGAGAAACAGGTGGTGCATGGCGGTGTTTCCCACCAGTGTGATTTCCAGGATGTCGGCAGGGGAGAGGCCGTGATCCCCGGTGACGGTCCGGATAAGAAGGTTCAAGCCCTCGATGATCGCCCCTCTCATCTTTTTCAGCCCATCCGGTTGTTCCATCGTATAGGTGATCCGCGCGATCACGTCCTCTCCATAGGTGACCTGGGGGTTCATGAGCGACTCGGTGCCGATGATCCGGCCGGTCCGGAAGCTGCACAGATATCCGGCAACGGTGGTCGTCCCCACGTCGATGGCCAGACCGTAGGTCTCCTCCACCTCTCCGGGAAAGACGGCGAGGATCTCCCGTTCCATCCAAAGGGCGGCGGTCACCTTCCAGTTTCCTCGCCGGAGGACATAGGGAAGTGCCAGAAGGGCGGTATAGTCGATCTCCGGCCGCGACAGGCCGTAGCGTTCCACCAGGGCCGCGACCAGGCGCTCGTAGTCTCCCAGGGGATGGTTCAGATCGGGAGGCGCAAGCGTGACTGGGAAAAGACGAACCGCGGGATTGAGGGAGATCGCCCTCTCCGTGGCCGCTTTTCGCACCACCTGTTGCCCGGTACGGCTCTCCTCCGGCACAAAGATCGAGACATCACCCCGGATTTCGGCGGCGCAGGCCAGACGAAACCCTTTCGCCTGCTCCTTTTCTCCGATGAGTTTGCCCTCCTCTTCGGTGAAGGGTGAAAGAGGGTCGGTAATCGAGGTCACTCCAGACCGGTCATCGCCTTTACTCCCGATTCGGACCCGGCATTTTCCGCAGCTCTTCTTCCCGCCGCAGACCGATTCGATCCCCACGCCCAGGGTTCGCGATGCCTCCAGGACGGTGCATCCTGCCGGGATCTCCCCCCGCCTTCCGGAGGGTTGAAAAGTCACCCGAGGTTTCTTCATTTGCCTTTCTCCATTCTTGAGAATGTCGTACCGATCAGGGAGGCGACGATCACCAGGGTTGTGGAGATGAAGATCATGATGATTCCCAGGGCGGAGAGCCTTCCCCACAGGCCGTCTTCGGCGAACCTGAGGATCTGCACGGCGAGAACCTCGGTTCCCGGCCGGGAGAGGACGACCGAGAGGCTGAGCTCCCGGACGAACATGGTGGCCAGAAGGATCCATCCGGAGACGATCCCCGGGACCAGCAGGGGGATGACGATCCGGCGCATCGTGTAGAGGGGGCCGCCGCCGCAGACCCGGGACGATTCCTCAAGGTTGCCGTGGATCTGGACGAATGCACTGGTAAGCGGCCGGATGCCGTACGGGAGGTACGTGGCGATGTAGCCTATGAGCAGGGCCCAGATCGTCGCGTAGAGAGGGGTCTGGACGAAGAACCACATGAACCCCACGCCGATGACGATCCCGGGGAACGAGAAGGAGAGGAAGCTCAGCGATTCCAGGACGCCCGCGGCCGCTGTGCGGATCTTGACAATGACGTAGGCGACGAAGATCGACAGGACAATCCCCAATGAGGCACCCCCGATGCCCAGGACAACGCTGTTTTTCACGGAAAGTAAGGACAGCGGATCGTTGAGGACCGCCGCCCAGTGCCGCCCACTCATCATGGCCAGCGCCCTTGCGCTCGGCGCCATCGAGTAGGGGACAAGGGAGGTATAGAGTAGAACCATGACCGGCAGGACGATCAGGAGGAAGGACAAGAAGGCCACGATCCCCAAAAGGGGAATCCTGGCCCCTTTTAGGTCGATCACGGCCGGCCTGTATCCCCGGCTGGAAACCGTCACGTATCTCTCGCCTTCCCGGGTGAGATGACGGTAAAGGACGATGAGCGTGATCGCGGCGACAAGGACGCTCATCCCCACGGCCGCCGCCATCCCGTAGTCGGGGACAAACCCGGTGGCGACGATCCGGTAGAGGTGGGTGGCCAGGACATACTTCCTCCCGGGCATTCCGAGGACCGCCGGGACGGCGAAGGAGGCCAGGCTCCGGACGCAACCCAGGGTGATGGCGGCCAGGATCGCGGGCCTGAGAATCGGCAGCGTCACCCGGAAGAGCGTCCGCAGGTTCGAGGCCCCGCAGACCTTGGAAGACTCCTCCAGCGAGACATCGAAGGCCGACATGGCGGGGGCGATGATCAGGTAGGCGATCGGCATGTCCAGGAGCCCCTCCACGAGCATCATCCCCGGCAGGGTGTAGATGTTGAAGGGCGACGCCGCAAGGCCGAACAGCTCCTTCAGGAGCAGATTGAGCATGCCGTTGGAGGGATTCAGGAGCAGGGACCAGCTCACGGCGAAGAGGATGTGCGGGATCATCATCGGGATGATCGAGATGATCCGGAACAGGAACTTGAAGGGGATGTTGGTCCGGGTGTTCAGATAGGCCAGAAAGAGAGCCAGGACGGTCGAGACAAGGGCGGAGCCGAGGGTGAAGGCGAGGGTGTTGACAAGGATGTCGGCAAAGGCGGGGTCGGTGTAGGCAGCGACGTACTTCTCGATGGTAAACTCGCCGAAGGCCCCCAGCCCTTTGGTGAAGCTTCCGAAAAGGAGCATGACCACAGGGCAGACCGTGAGAAAACCGACGATCGCGATCAGGCCCGGCGTCAGGGCTGTTCGAGTCTTTTGCATGGCTCGTTCCGGTTCAGACAACTTTGGAAATCACCATCCCTCCACACGCTGGATATTTTTCGACCCTGCGCCTCCTCGCTTCGCTGCAAAGACGAAACTCGCGCTGAAGCGCTCAGACAGTCGTCTTTGCGGGCGCTACGCTGTGGGGGCAGGGGGCCCCGAAAAATCTCCAATGCGTGTTTCCGGGATATGATTTCCACGTTGTGCAAAGGTTTCGTTCAATTCAAGAGGATCGAGCAGTGGCGCGGGTCGAAATGAAGCGCGATCTCTTCGCCCTCCCGAACGGCGGTGGTCGGCTCGATCCTGAAAATCAGCAGGGTCTGACCGACCCGGATCTCCCCTTCGTAGGCGTCGCCTACGAAGACCAGGGATTCGACCCTTCCCCTGAAGATGTTGCGCCCCTCCCGGTGGTCGCCTTTGAGCACCCGGATGAACTCGGGGCGGACGCACACCGTGACGGCCTTCCCCGGCGCCGCTGCGAGCTTCTTCTCGCAGGCGATGGGACCGATCGCCGAATCGATCATGGTAAAGGCTCCGTCGAGCGAGGCCACCTTGCCCTCGATGAAGTTCGCACGCCCGATGAAGTCCGCCACAAACCGCCGGTCGGAATCGAAATAGATCTCCCAGGGCGTCCCCGTCTCGACGATGCGGCCGCTTCGCATCACCGCGATGCTGTCCGAAAGCGACAGGGCCTCGATCCGGTCGTGGGTCACATAGACGGCCGTGATCTTGAGTTCGGTCAGGAAGCTCCGCAGCTCTTTGCGGGTCTCTTCCCGGAGTTTGGCGTCGAGATTGCTGAGCGGCTCGTCGAAGAGGATTACCTTCGGTTCGGCGACCAGGGCCCGCGCCAGGGCGACCCGCTGCTGCTGGCCGCCGCTCAATTTTGTCGCCGGCCGGTTCTCGAACCCGTCGAGTTGGACGAAATGGAGCGTCTTTTTGACCTTTTCCCGGATTTCTGTCTTGGCTTCGCCGCGTGTCTGTAACGGGTAGGCCACGTTGTCGAAGACGTTCATATGGGGCCAAATGGCGTAGCTCTGGAACACCATTCCGAGCCCCCGTTTCTCCGGCGGTACGTATACCGCCTTCTCCTTCGAAAAGACCACATCATCCCCGATGGCAATCTCTCCCGAATCGGGCATCTCCAGGCCGACGATGCACCGCAGCAGGGTGGTCTTGCCGCAGCCGCTCGGCCCCAGGAGGGTGAAGATCCGGTCCGCGGGGATGGTCAGATCGACATGGTCCAGCGCCGCGATGGTTTTGCCTTCCGAAAAAAAGTTCTTGCTGAGGTTCCTGATCCGTATTTCCATAATTCCATAACCCTGTATGTGCATTCCGTCACCGGCGATTGGGCTGGTGTCGTACCAACGAAAAAACCGGTCGGAGCGCAGCGATCGGTTGGATTGGTCCTGTTACGCAATTATTTCATTCAACCCTTCTATGGCCTGATTCAACTCCTCCTGCGATGCTTCACCAATGACTTTACCGATCCTATCCACAGACAGTGTTCGAATTTGACTGATTTTGAGCCATGATTTCTTGGGTAAATTGGAAGACTTCAGTTCAAGAGTTAAAGGGAATCTGGCTTTTTGCGCCTGGTGTGTAATAGCCACAGCGATGACTGTACCTGAGCGTTCATTAAAAATGTCGTGGCTCAAAATGAGCACGGGGCGCAAGCCCGCCTGCTCATTTCCCCGCATGGGATTCAAATCCGCCCACCGGATTTCACCCCTTAATATTCTAGCCATTGGCTCACATCCTCAGCAAATCCTTCTTCCACCATTGCTTTTTCAAATTTCGGATCGAGCTTTGCACATTCCATCGATAGCCGGCTGCGCTTCATCCGGGCCAGTTTTTCGCGCACAGCATCGCCGATTGCCTGGCTACGGTTTTGAAAATAATTTTCCTCGACCAGTCTATCCAGTTCACCGATAAATTCGGCGTCCAATGTGATGGCTATTTTTGCTTTCCCCATAATCAACCTCCTTCTTTGGTATTCCATTATATCATACCAACAAAAAGGGATTCAAATTTTATTTTGTATTCTCATGGCTTAACGGCGGGCATCAAGGGCACCGGCAACAGCCGACGTCTCTTGCATGCCCTGGTTAGATTTCGCGTTTGTAAACATCCTTCCGATTGCCGATTCTGAGGATGAGGATGTCAAGGCCCAACAAGGCATAGATCACCCTATAATCACCGACGCGGTACTTGCGAAGCCCGGCAAACTGCCCCTTGAGCACAGGATTGGATTCAGGCTTCTTGATCAGTTCCGTCTCAATGAGATCAAGGATTCGTTTCGCCTCGGGTTTCGATAGCTTCGTGAGGTCACGGTGAACCGATTTTTTGTAAACGATGTTATAGGCCAAGAGACTTCCTCATCTCTTTGACTGAAATAACCTCATCACCCTTGTCGTGGAGTCGGTCCAGGGCGATTTGGAGATCCGCGAAATCCTCAATATAGGATTCTAGAGCCTTTTGAATGATGAAAGAGCGGGGTCTTTCAGTCTCTTTGGCTATGTTGTCGAGTTGGCTGGCAAGGTTCTTGGGAAGCCGTACTGATATCGCTGTGCTCATGGCGTACCTCCTGTCATTGATGTATCACATTGTATGCAGGAATGACTGTTTTGTCAAGGCCACTTTAGAAATCTAACACAGTGCTCACCGGCGTGGCGCACTGCTTTGCCACGTCCGGCGCAGCTACGCGATATCCCGATTTCTTATGCCGCAGTCTTGAGTGTCACGTGCATGCCGGCTTTTGTCGCAAGAGTGATCAGCATTTCAAGGCTGAATTTTTCCCACTTGCCTCTCGTGAGGTCGGAAACTCTGGACTGAGTGATGCCCAATATTTCGGCAGCCTTGGCCTGGGTGAGCTTTCTTGTTTTGATGAATGTCCGAATATCAGCCATAAGATCAGCGCGCATTTGGAGAATTGCTGCTTCATGAAGAGAATATCCGAGATCGAGAAATACGTTACCGGATGAATTAATCATGGGCTCGGTCATAGAGCACCTCCAATTTGTCTGAGCCGCTTGCGGGCCAAATCGATATCGTTCTTGTTCGTCTTCTGACCTTTCTTCTGAAAAGCATGAAGTACATAGATGGCGTCTGTGAGGTTTGCGACATAGAGTACTCGCCACTCGCCAAGTACATGTATGCGGATTTCGTTCACACCCGCACCAACTGCCCGCATAGCTTTCCAGTCTAGTGGTTCAAAGCCATTCTGAATTGCACGAAGTTCAAAACCTGCCACACGGCGAGCTTACTCGGGGAAGTCCCGCAGATCGTCGAGACTCGATCCGACAAACTTTAACGCCTTCGTGCTCATGTGGATATTATATAAGTTTTGATATATTTGGCAAGCTAATTAATTGACGGCTAATTAATTGTCTTGTCCCTATATTGGGATAACGGTGGAGCTGAGCATTGGCACGAGCCTGCTGAACGCCGGAGGCGTTCTATGCAGGCGATGTGACATGCGCTCCAGCGATTTGATGGGGGGCCTCTATTGACGTTTCCTTATTTCCTTTTAAGGCCCCCCAGCAAAGAGCTGGAATGAGCGCAAGCTCAGCTCCACCGATGGGGCGGGGACGCCTTTATCTTCTTCGTCCCCGCCCCATCGTAGCGTTTAGCCGCGGGGCGGGATGGCGCGGGCTGTGCTCTGCACAGACCGCGACAGACCGAACCGTCGGCTACAACGCCTGGTTCGGCAGTCCTCTTTCAATTCTTGCCTACCACTCGAACGGCTCCAATTTCGAGAAGTGGGCCTAACATGTTTGCCGCTCCCCCGTGCTCAACAATTTTGCCGCCAACGACACGGTCGACGTTTACCCCTGTGAAGACGACCTTTCGACCCGTTGGAGCAATGCCGATCCATTCCCCTTTGTGTGTGCCTCGCGCCGTAATGCAGGTCGCAACCCACTCACCCTCCGATATCTGGCGATCGACGGTAATGGTCAGATCAGGATAGGTGCTTCTTACTCCGAGAACGTGTGACGCGGCTCCTTCGACCCCAACGGAATAGCGTTTGCCGTCCATAACCTCGACGTACTCGTTGGAGATCACCTCGGCGATCTTTGACACATCGCCAGTATTGACGATTTCCTCGTAGAACCTGCGGACGATTATTTTGTTGTCCATGTCCCTTTTCTCTCTTTGCCGAACAATTAATATACGACCTTCGCTTTTTCCGATGATTTTAATATAAGGATGACACAATGTATTTTTCATAGCAAGCTAAATATTTCATAATTATAATGTAGTATGCCTTTATTCGATTTCGTATAATCTGTTAATAAAAATTAAAAGCGAACTTCGCAAAATATGGTAAAATCGTCCACTTCGAAAACAAACGAGATTCTTCCTGAGTTCCAGAAGTACCTTCTGGAAAAGAAACTGGTACCCGAGAAGAACGTATTTTTTACGCCTTGTGGACCAGTAAATTTTCAATTTTACCCGCAAAAAGCAAATATCTACAGAGTTATATCAGGAAAATGCCGTCAGTGAATTTCTTGAAGCCCTTAAGTCAGATCCCCACATTTCAGACTGGCAGATCAGACAGGCAGGGGACGCAATCAGGCTCTACTATTTTCATTACCGGGGACTTGCCCCCGTTCATATTCAAGCCGAAAAAACGGCGGAATCAGTACCTGAGCTGCTCGAGGAGACAACGCGGCTGTTGAGGACAAAGCATTACTCGTACAGTACGGAAAGAACATACCTGCACTGGATAAAACGTTTCCTTGATTACGGCACGCAGATCCGAGAAAAAGGGACAGTTGCCGCCTTTGAGGCAGATGATTTTAAAAATTTCATCAGCCATCTGGCTTTGAAAGAAAAAGTGGCGGCCTCGACGCAGAATCAGGCATTCAATGCCGTTCTGTTCTTGTTTCGAAATGTATTGTGCAAGGAAGTGGGCGATCTCGGCAACACGATTCGCGCGAAACGGGGGCAAAGATTGCCCACAGTCTTGTCGGCTGAGGAAGTAAAAAAACTGCTTGCCAAGATGTCGGGCAAGAATCGTTTGATGGCAGAGCTGATATATGGATCGGGGCTGCGACTTATGGAGCTTGCATCGTTACGGGTGAAAGATATTGACTTCGATTCGAACACGATTTTTGTCCGCAGCGGCAAGGGGGACAAGGACCGCGCCACCGTACTGCCCTTGACTGTTAAAGACAGGCTTATTGAATACCTCAAGACAATTAAGGATCTGCATAGTAAAGATATTGCCGCGGGGAGGGGTGAAGTCTATCTCCCCGATGCGCTCGCCCGCAAATATCCGAATGCGGGAACGCTCTGGGCATGGCAGTACGTATTCCCTTCCGTCACGTTGTCCGTTGACCCGCGCAGCGGCAGGATCGGCCGGCATCATATCAGCGATAAATCCATTCAGACCACGTTCAGAACAGCGATCAAGGATGCGGGCATTGTCAAACATGCCACAGTGCATACGTTGCGTCACTGCTTTGCCACGCACCTGTTGATGAGCGGCGTTAATATCCGGGAGGTCCAGGAACTTTTAGGTCATAAGAATGTAGAAACCACGATGATCTACACCCACGTCATGCGGGATATGGCCGGTGCGCCCAAAAGTCCGTTGGACGCCCTGTTTCGCCCGAAGAGAAACGGCGTCAACGGCAAAGGCAGATCGACGTAACTGAAAAACCAAAACCGGCGAAATCGACCTCAACCGACAGTTCCGGCGGGCGCTGGCGACGATGGGGGCAACGAAGCGGCGCGTTTTTGTTACCGGAACCCCGGTTAGTGATCGAGGTTACGGCTTTTCGAAGATCTTCTTGAACTCGCCGCTCCATTTCTTGATCTCATCGTCCGACAGTTCGCGGATCGGGACGACGTTGGCCTTGTCGATTCCCGCGATGGGAGGGTAGACGCCCGGAGCGAGAACGTATTCACCCACCTTCTCGGCCATGATCTTCATGGCGTCCCTGGAGAGCCAGTAGTCCACGAACAGCCGAGCGGCATTGGGACGGGGGGCGCCGGCGGCGATCGCCATCCCGCGGGGCGTCCCCATCATGGGCTGGGATACCTTGGCCCAATCCAGCGGGGCGGGCGCCTTGGTGACGATGTATTTCGGCATCGAGATGCCGATCAGCTTCTCGCCGCTCTCGATCGGGGCAGGCGTGGGGCCGAACGACGCCACGAACATGGGATTGTTGGCGGCAAGGCCTTTGAGAAACTTCATCCATTCCGCCTCCGACTTGATGACGTTTTCCTTCAGCCCGATGAGCCAGGAGATCGTCGTCGGATGGGAGGAAGGATCGGCCATGACGATCTTCCCCTTCCATTTCGGGTCGGTCAGGTCCTCGTATTTCTTGGGGACATCGGCTGGTTTGACCAGTTCCCTGTTGTAGATCAGGGCCGCGTATTCGATCCCGAAGCTCTGGATCTTGCCGTCCTTGTTCGCCCACTTCGGATACCCGGCCGCGGCGGGGGAGGTGTAGGAGGCCAGAACGCCCTTTTCCTTGAGCAGCTCCAGGACCGGCATCGGCGCCTGGAGGACGTCGGCGGTGAGCTTTCCCGCCGCGTGCTCGGTCAGGATCGTCGCGATGAACTTGGTGGTGGACAGCCGTGTGTACTCCGCCTTGATCCCGTACCTCTTGGTGAAATCCTCGAGGATGGGTTCGACCGAGGTGATGTTGGCATAAAACGCTACCTTGCCTTCCACCTTTGCCTTTTCCACCGAGACCTGCCCTCCGGCCGGTGCCTTCGAATCCTGCCCTGCCGCGAAGATCGATGGCGCCATCAATAGGATCAGAACGACCGGAACGATGAGCTTTTTCATCATATCTCCTCCTTTCCTTCTTTTCCCACATTGTTATAAACGGATATCACTTGAGGGGTAATATTGTCAATGTGATGCCCGTCCTAGCCTCAGGAATTTCTCGACCTCGGCGCCTTCGGGGATCCCCGCCCGGGCTCCGAGTTTGGTGCAGCACAGGGCCGCCGCGGCGCTCGAATAGATCAGGGTCTCATTCCACCCCTTCTCCATAGCCAGACATCCGGCAAAGGCCCCGTGAAATACATCGCCCGCACCGGTCGTGTCCTTCACATCGACCGTAAATGCGGGAAGTCGCCCTGCTCCTCCGGCGTTCTGCCAGATCAGGCCGCTCTTCCCAAGGGTGATCACGACGTTGCGGGCATGCGCGATCAGCTTTTTCATCGCTGCATCGGGTGAGGATAAACCGGAGAATTCATAGGCAAATCTCTCGGAACAGACAAGGTGGTCAATCTTGTCAACCAAGGCCGATGTTCCTGCATTCAATGAACCGGCGTCGAGAACGGTTATTATGCCCAGGTCATGGGCTTGGCTGAGCAAAGCAAGCGAAAGTTCGGGTTCGTGGCCGTCAAAGAGGATCACACGGGGGTGGGTGCCGGACAGGACAATGCTGTCGCGAGGGAGGATGGAATCTGTCGAGCGATAGTTGATGACCGTCCGTTCACCCGAGGGTTTGACGATCACGGCGGAAACCGGTGTCGGGTAATCCCCTCGAACCACCAGCTCCGTATTCACACCTGCGGTACGCAGTTCTTCGTTATGCATCTCGCCGAACGGATCGAATCCCAAATACCCGGCGAATGCCGATTTCAATCCCATCCGGGAGACCATGACCGCGGCGTTGGCGGCGGGACCGCCGCCGCAGCGGATCAATGCATCGGCGGACATTTTTTCATCGGGCCCGGGGTGATGCCGCGCCGAGAAGACAAAATCGTAAGACGCGACGCCGACGCAAAGGACATCGATGGGCTGCATGCGAACCACTCCTTCCGATTAAAGTACCGGCAACATCTGTCCAAGATACCGCTGTTCGAATGTCAGTGACACAAACCATTGACAGAAGGGGGGCTGGCTGTCAATGAGAAATGATATTTGCCTTGACAAAATTTTCCCATTGTGGTCTATAGAAAAACTTATTAATTTCTCACGGGGTTTGGACCATGAAAAAGACATTGACGAATTTCAGCAACACCAAGATGAAGAGGACCCATGGGTTTCTCGTCCGTATGTCCACCAAGGGCGGCCGGGCCGTTCTCAGCAGGAGACGGGCGAAGGGGAGAAAGCGACTGACGGTATAATCTTCATGGGCGGGCCAAGGGCAGGGCGAGTCGACCCCGGGAGGGGGAGCGTGCGGGAGGGAAGCCCAAACCTCCGGCCCCATGCCTTCGGCAAAGCGGAGCGTGTTCGAAAAAGACAAGATTATTTACGGATTTACGAACAAGGGACCCGGCACTATTCACGGCGTTTCACCGTCATCACCTGCCGGAATCCGACGGGGATCAGAAGACTGGGGATGACGGTCAGCAAAAAAGCAGGGAACGCGGTAGCGAGAAACAGGATTAAGCGTCTTTTACGGGAGTTTTTCAGATTGAACAAATTCAGGCTTCCAGCCGCTCAGGACATTGTGATCATTGCGAAAAAAGGGATATTCCCCCTAACGTACAGCGATGTATACGCCGAGTTGGAGAGCCGCCTGACCGACCGAGATGATGCCTGAAAATCTATTAATGCATTTCGGGGGAAGAGCCTGTATTGCGCTGGTCCGTGTCTACCAGGTATGCATCGCCCCCTTTCTGCTGCCCTGCTGCCGTTTCTATCCGAGCTGTTCCCAGTACGCAATCGACGCCGTCAATCGCTATGGCCCTCTGAAGGGGTCCTACCTGGCCCTGCGGCGCCTTTTGCGATGTCACCCCTGGCACCGCGGCGGATATGACCCGGTGCTGTAAAAAATAGAAGTCATACTCGGAGGTAGTCAATGGACAAGAGAACCCTTCTCGCCGTTGTCCTTTCGCTCGGCGTGTTATTCGTTTATCAGACCTATTTCGTCAAGCCGCCCGAAAAACCTCAGCCGGCGACGACCCAGCAGGAGGCCGCAACCGCCCCGCAGCAAGGGGCCAAACAGCCCGCCGCGGCGCCTGCCGTAGCTGCACCGAAAGCCTCGACGGTCAGACAGCCGGCGGTCTCGAAAGCCCCGGTTGGAACCGAAAAGGACATCGTTGTGGAAACCCCGCTCTACCGGGCGGTATTCACCACGCGGGGCGCGGCCTTGAAGTCTTTTCAACTCAAGCAGTACAAGACGGCCCTGGAGGATAACGAGGATCTCGTGGATAAATTCTATCGCTTCATCGGCCGGGGAAAACCGAAACCCGAGGGCCAGTCGAGACCGATCGAACTTGTCCATGTGTCGGAGGGAATGCCGAGGCCCCTATCGATCTCCTTTCCCGATTCGACGGTCAACGTCCCCGAGGACGGATTCTATGAAGCCGACGGCGGCAATCTCGACATGACGACCGGCGCGGAACCGAGAAAACTGACCTTTTCTCAAACCTTTCCAGGCGAGCTTCGGGTCCACAAGATCTTCACCTTTCACCCGGATAAATTCAGCTTTGGGCTCGAGGTCAGGGTGAACAACATGTCGGGCGCCGCCATCAACCAGAACGGCGGTCTTCACTGGTATCAATATGTCGATCCCGCCGCGCCGGTGGACAGCTACGGTCACGACGGTCCCGTCTCCTACATCGCCAACAGCGTCGACCGCCCCGAGGTTGCCAAGCTCGAAGCGGACAAAACGCTCGGTCCCAACGTCTCCTGGGGAGGTTTCGAGAGCAAGTACTTCATCGCCGCGCTGATCCCGCACAACCCGTCGTTGACGAGCTTCCGTATGTCCAAGGACAGCAGCAATCTGGTCGTCGTGGGACTCAAAGGACCGAAGAACGTGATCCCCCCGGGGCAACTCGGCATGTTTCAGTATTCGCTCTATCTGGGACCGAAGGATTACACGATCCTCAAATCGCTGGACATCGGCCTTGAGAATTCAATCGACTTCGGCGACTGGCTCAAGTGGCTCGCCATGCCGTTGCTCGTTGCCCTCAAGTTCCTCTACGGCTACGTCCACAACTATGGGATCGCCATCATCATCCTGACGATCCTGATCAAGGTGATATTTTGGCCGCTGGGCAACAAAAGCTACAAGTCGATGAAGGAGATGCAGAAGCTCCAGCCGAAGATGGCCGCGCTGCGGGAGAAGTACAAGGACGACAAGACCAAACTCAGCCAGGAATCGATGGCGCTCTACAAGACCCATAAGGTGAATCCGCTGGGCGGGTGCCTGCCGATGATTGTGCAGATCCCTGTTTTCTTCGGCCTTTACAAAGCCCTGCTCTATGCGATCGAACTGCGTCATTCCCCGCTGTTCTGGTGGATACAGGATCTCTCCGAGAAAGACCCATACTACATCACGCCGATCGTCATGGGCGCGACGATGTTCATCCAACAGAAGATGACGCCTACGGGCGCCGATCCCATGCAGGCCAAGATCATGCTCTTCATGCCGATCATCTTTACATTCATGTTCCTTAACTTCCCGTCGGGGTTGGTCATCTACTGGCTGTTCAACAACGTGATCAGCATCGGTCAGCAGGTGTACATCAACCGGCGGCCGACATAAGAGACCGAGGGTGCATAGACGATGAAAGCGATGTTGCTCGAAGGCAAAACCATCGATGAAGCGATAGAAAATGCGTGCAGCGCCTTTGGGGTTCCTCGGGAGAAGCTCAATATCGAGATTATCTCCGAGGGGTCAGTGGGGTTTCTCGGCATCGGGGCAAAAAAGGTCCAGATCAAGGCAAGCCTGCTGGCCATCGATCTGATCATCGATGCCCCCGTTGCCAGCCAATCGGCAGAGTCGGAAGCCCCAAAACCGCCGCTCCGCGTACACCGTCGAACGCCCGAACCGAGGGGTGAGCAGATCACGCCGGTTCCCCGCCGGACGGACGGCGAGAGTACAGAAGATGGAAAGGCCGACAAGCCGGTATCTGAAGTGCGCCCCGCATTTGCCGGAACCGGCGAAGGCAACGAGTCTGCCAGGGAAAAGGCGAAAAGAATTCTCGAAGGTATCCTGAAACGGATGCAGATCGACTCCTCCGTTAGCGTGGAGGAGACGGAAGAGGCGATCATTCTGAATATCCGGGGAGACGGAAGCGGCTTCCTCATCGGAAAGCGGGGGCAAAACCTGGACGCCATCCAGTATATCGTCAGCAAGGCTGTGCACCACTCGGTCAACGGCCATAAGATGATCACCATCGACACGGAGGGGTATCGCGAAAGGCGCGAGGAATCCCTTATCGCCATGGCGCTCCGGTCGGGTGAAAAGGTAAAGAAAACAAGAAAGCCGCTGACCGTCGGATTCATGAACGCCCACGACCGCCGTGTCATCCATCTGGCAATCCAGAACGACGCGACCCTGACAACCAAAAGCCGCGGCGAAGGCGAGTATCGGAAGATCATGATCCTGCCGGTCCGGCACGGCCGGGAACCCGCCGAAAGCTGAGAACAAAAACCGACGCGGGGAGGCCTTGATCCTATGACCGGCAATGACACCATCGCCGCCATCGCGACGCCGCCCGGGGTCGGGGGGATAGGTTTGATCCGCGTCAGCGGGCCGGCGTCGGAAGCGATCGCCCGGCGTCTATTCAGGTCGTCCCATCCGCTTGTCTCCTTCCTATCCCATCATCTCTACCACGGCGAGATCGTAGCGCCGGAAACAGGCGCCATCCTCGACGATGTTCTCGTTGCCTTTATGCGAGGCCCCCGCACCTATACCGGCGAGGATACCTTCGAGATCAACTGCCACGGTGGGCCGCTGATCCTCCGGACCGTCCTGGCCGAGGTGTTTGGGGCCGGGGCACGTCCCGCCGAACCGGGGGAGTTCACGAAGCGGGCCTTTTTGAATGGTCGCCTCGATCTTTCCCAGGCCGAGGCCGTTCTCGAGATGATCACGGCAAGAACGCCCGAGGGACTTTCCGCCGCCGTCGACCGTCTGAAGGGAGGGCTCTCCGGACGGATAGCGACGATCCGCGATCAACTCATCGATCTCCTGGCCGGTATTGAGGCCGGCATTGACTTTACCGAGGACGACGGCATCGTTTCCACGCCCGGTGCAGACCTTTCCCGGATACAGACCCTCATCGACGCGCTTCGGTCGCTCGCCGCGACCTACGCGCGCGGACGGATCGTCCGGGAAGGGATCGGGGTAGTGATCGTCGGCAGGCCGAATGTCGGCAAGTCGAGCCTCCTGAACCGCCTCCTGGGTGAGAGGCGGGCGATCGTCACCCCGGTCCCCGGGACGACACGGGACTTCATCGAAGAGATCGTCAATATCGAAGGGATTCCAGTTCGACTCACCGATACTGCCGGGATTCGTTCCCCGGAAAATGCCATCGAGAAGGAGGGAATCGACCTCCTCTGGGAGCGCATTGCCGCCGCCGATGCGGTGCTCGTTCTCCTCGATGGAAGCGCGGAGCCGACACCCGAAGATCATGCGTTTCTCGCAGAAGTGCATTCCAAACCGATGCTCCCGGTTGTCAACAAATCGGACCTCCCCCAGCGACTCGACGAGGAAAGACTTCGCTCCCTTCTCCCGAAGACGGCGCCGTCGGCCGTCCGGATCTCCGCGAAATACGGGGACGGCGTCGACCGGCTCAAGACGGCGATCCGGGACATGGTTTTCGCGGCGCCCGCGGAAGAAACACAGGGGGTGATGATCGCCGACCTCCGCCACAAAATGGCCCTGGAGAGGGCTGCCGACTGCCTGGTCCGCGCCCGCGATGGTCTGCATGCGGGGCTTTCCCCCGAACTGACCTCGCTGGAGCTCAGGGAGGCGCTCGATTCGCTCGGAGAGATCACCGGCGGCACCACGGCGGAGGATCTTCTCGGCCGGATCTTCGCCAACTTCTGTATCGGTAAATAGCGAACTTTGGAAATCGGGATCACACCGGGATCCGGTTTTCAAGCGATGCAGTTGACTCATATAGGCTGTAGGGGGACAGCGATGCCGGAACATTTGCATCAGGAGCCGGGGACGGAGGTCTGGTTCATAGCCGGTCATTACACGATCGTCGAAGAGGCGCGGCTAGCGTGCCGCGGAAGGGAGGTCCTCTATGTGGTGGGGATCGCCGCCGTCGGGAACTCCTGTTGCGGCACCCAGGGCTGCCGGTTCGTCAACGTTCCGGGTTATGTCGTCGCCTGGAAGAGCCGTCTGTCGGAAAGCGGCGCGGCCGTGAGCGTTGTCAAACCGATCGAAGTTGAAACCGAACAGTCTGAGATCCGAGAGATCCTGGGGCGCCGGTTTCCCTATTCGCAGATCCTCTTTTCGGTCTGATTGACGGCTTTGTAAAAAAAGGCCGGATACTGCCCTCGGGCTTCCTTCTTGCGATCGTGCGCTGCTGTTGTCAGGGCGGGGCTTAATCGGTGTTGAGTTTTATTTTAATGAGTGTTTTCATCACTTCCTTGGCGCGAAGGAAGGTCTCCTCGTCTATCTCGCTCATCCACTCGGTGGTTCCCTCTTGGATGTGGTTCTCGTAGTACATGACAAGACTGGATAGGATCGTATTCAGGTTTTCGGTGCCCGCTGTCTGCGGCTTTTCCGAGTCGGTGAGCCGATCGAGCGTCTGCCCTCTATCAATCAAAAGGGGGGTTGACCCCTCCTCTTCACGGCCGCCGCGAGTCGCTTTGAAAGGGACGCTCGTCCATTCGGTCACCCGCGTCCAGGTGGTTCTCTTCTCTATGGGTTTTCTGCGTTCGGTCCCTTTCCGCATGTCCCTGATGGTCTCGGAGAAGAAGTCCAGCGAGTACGATTCCCGACGATCGCCGTATTGACGTCTATCGAAACCGGTTCGCTTGAAGTCATGTGTGAAATAGAAGGAGAAAAAATAGAACGCGGTCTGATCGTGTTTTTTTAAATCGTCGTAAAAAACTTCCTTGAAGGCGATTTTTGCATCGGCGTCGAAGTTGTTGTAAGCTCCCCACAGATAGGCGGTGATCGCCGAAATATAGTCGTATTCCCGTATGGAGCTTGTGATCGCCGCCTTGACCGCTTCTTTTTTGTAGGGCGGCTTCCCGTGCTTTGCTAAAATGGCTTTTATCGTCCGGTAGCAACGCTGTTCCTTTTCCATCGTGCAAGCTCCTTCGCTGTTTTAACGTGATGATGCGCCAGTATAGAGGAGAGGGGTCCTCATGTCAAGAAAACCGAAGCGGCTGGATCGGGTCGCCCGTAAAACGAAAGGTATCCTGCTGATCCACCCGCCGGCGGCAAAAGCATGCGAAGCCCCTGGGGGACTCATGCGGCTCGCCGGGGCACTCCGCCGTCGCGAAGTCCCCTGCCGCGTCTGGGACGCCAATCTCGAGGGCCAGCTTGCCCTTCTGGCACAGGCGGAAAGGACCAACCGGGAGACGGGCGACACCTGGACGCGGCGGGCGGCGCGACGCCTGGAGGAGAATTGCGCATCGCTCCGGTCGTGGGAACTCTTTGCGAATCCCGATCGCTACCGGCGCGCGGTAATGTCGCTGAACCGACTTCTCGCGGCGGCTGCCGAACCGTCCGGAGTCCGCCTGAGTCTCGTCGATTACGAGGCCGATTCGCTCTCCCCCGTCCGGAGCGCCGACCTGCTGAAGGCCGCCGCCGCGCCCCATGCCAACCCCTTCCATCCCTGGTTTCAAGAGCGTTTTTCCCATATCTTCGCCGAAGCGACTGTGTCGCACGTCGGGTTCTCGATCAACTATCTGAGTCAGGCGTTGACCGCCTTCGCAATGATCGGTTCGCTCAGACGGGAATACCCGTTCCTCCGGATCATCATCGGGGGCGGGCTTGTCACATCCTGGATGCGCAGTCCCGGTCAGCGGAGCCTATTTCCCGGCCTCGTGGACGAAGTGGTTTGCGGCCCCGGGGAGGAGCCGCTTCTCGCGGCCCTTGGCACAAGCCACGACGGGGGTCACGACCGCCCCGATCTCGCAGGTTTTCCCCTGGCCGATTATCTGACCCCGGGCGTGATCCTTCCTTATAGCGCTTCCGCCGGTTGCTGGTGGCGCCGCTGTTCGTTCTGCCCGGAGCCGGCCGAGGGAAACCCCTACCGGCCGCACCCGCCGGGGCGAGTCACCGAGGATCTTTGCACCCTGACGGCGCAGGCGAAGCCCGCTCTGATCCATTTCCTCGACAATGCCCTGAGTCCCGCGCTTCTCAAAGCCCTGGCCGACAAATCGCCCGGCGCCTCATGGTATGGTTTTGCCAGGGTTACACCCCATCTAACAGATCCTGATTTTTGTAAGCGGTTGAAGGCATCGGGTTGCGTCATGCTGAAGCTGGGGCTGGAGTCGGGCGATCAGGGCGTGCTCGATGCCCTGAACAAAGGGGTCGAACTGGGGACATCCGCCGCGGTTCTGGCGAATCTGAAGGAGGCAGGGATTGCGACTTACGTCTATCTCCTCTTCGGCACCCCCGCGGAGACCCAGGCGGCGGCGAGGAGGACGCTGGATTTCACCGCGGCTCAGGCGGCCCGGATTGACTTTCTGAATCTGGCCGTTTTTAATCTTCCCGTTTACGGCTCTGAATCCGAAGCGCTCGAAACCGGAGAGTTTTACGCGGGAGACCTGTCGCTGTACCGGCCTTTTGTCCATCCGCAGGGCTGGGGCCGAAGGGAGGTCAAACGGTTTCTGGAGAGGGAATTCAGGAAAGAACCGGGCATCGCGGCAATCCTCCGGCGGACCCCGCCCTTCTTCACATCGAATCATGCGCCGTTTTTTGTCATGGCGAACACTTGACCGGGAGCGCAGTCTTTTAGGCACCGCTCAGCAGGAGCCCTTCATCACCTCGTTCAGCGATTTTAGCGCCGCATCGATCTCGGGCTTGCCTATTCCGTAATGGGTGAGCATCCGGAAGCGAGCCGGCCCCGTATGTGAGACGCAGATCCCTTTTTCGGCAAGCCGCCTCAGGAATTCGTCATCCGAGAAGCGCCTGTCAACGAGATCCATGTAAAGGATATTTGTCCGGACGCGATGAGGATCGGTGGCGAGTCCGTCGATGCCGGCAATTCCATCCGCGAGACGGCGGGCGTTCTGGTGATCCTCGGCGAGGCGTTCGACCATCTCTTCGAGAGCAGTAATGCCCGCCGCGGCGATGATCCCCGCCTGTCGCATCCCGCCGCCCAGCATCTTTCGGGTCCGGCGCGCCCGGGCGATAAACTCCCTGCTTCCGCAGACGACCGAACCCACCGGCGCGGCAAGCCCTTTGGAGAGGCAAACATTGATCGAGTCGAAGCCGCGCGTCAGATCCCGTACATCCACGCCCAGGGCGACGGCGGCGTTGAAGATCCGGGCGCCGTCGAGATGCAGAAGAAGGCCGTGACGTTTTGCGAGCGCGACGACGGCGGCGGTGTATCCGGGGGTGAGCGGGGCGCCGTAACAGCGATTGTGGGTGCTTTCCAGGGCGATGAGGCGAGTCCTGGGGAAATGGATATTCTCGGCGCGGATCGCGGTTTCGATATCCTCCAGCCGCAGCGTCCCGTCGGGCTGATTGGGGATGGTGTGCGGGAAGATGCCGCCCAGGGCGGACATGCCCCCCGCTTCGTTGAGAAAGATATGGGAGCTGTCGCCGAGGATCACCTCTTCGCCTCGCGCACAGTGGGTCAGGAGCGAGGCGATGTTTCCCATCGTGCCGCTCACGACCAGGAGCGCCGCCTCCTTTCCCAGCCGCTCGGCCATCATCGTCTCAAGACGGTTGATCGTGGGGTCTTCGCCGAAGACGTCGTCCCCCAGCGCGGCACGGGAAATGGACTCCCGCATGGTTTCGGTGGGAAGGGTCACGGTATCGCTGCGCAGATCGATGAGGGTCATCGTCGTCCTCCTTATATTCCTGTGGGTCATCGCTACCGTTTCCCACAGACCGGACTTTTAGTCAAGCCGTTCGCAACCTTTGAAAATCGTGATCCCTCCGCGCGCTGGACCGGGAGAGCACCCCCCAAGCTCAGCCCCGCGGGTAGGTAACTTCAGTTTATGAAGCCGTCAAAAAGGGATTGCAAAGGTCGCCCCTATACGGTAGCTTGACGACCATGGAATGTATGGGTTTCGCTCGGATCATGATGCTGCTATCCGCCCTGACTGTTGCGGCGTGCTCGCCGGAGGAGCCGAAGCGCACGGCCGCCGGAAGCGCCGCTGCCGCTCCCGTGTACGGGGACATCATGGTCGAAGGGTCGATCGGCGATGCCTCGAACCTCATTGCGCTCCTATCGTCCGATTCCACCTCCCACGGGATATCGGCGCTGATCTTCAACGGCCTGATCAAGTACGACAAGGATGTGAATGTCGTGGGCGATCTTGCCGAGTCATGGGAGATTTCCAAAGACGGCCTCGTCATCACCTTTCGCCTCCGCAGGGGGGTCCGGTGGCACGACGGACATCCCTTTACCGCCGAAGACGTCCTTTACACCTACCGCGTGACCGTCGATCCCAAAACGCCGACCGCGTATGCCGGGGACTTCCTCAAGGTCAAGAAGGCCGAGGTCCTCGACAGCCATACGTTCCGGGTCACCTACGATAAGCCCTTCGCCCCGGCGCTGATGAGCTGGTCGGTCGGGATTCTTCCCAGGCACCTCCTGGAAGGCAAGGACATTACGACCTCACCGCTCGGGCGGCGTCCCGTCGGCACGGGGCCCTATCGTTTCAAGGAGTGGGTCACCGGTCAGAAGATCGTTCTCGTCTCCAATCCCGACTATTTCGAGGGGAGGCCGTACATCGACGGCTACATCCTGCGGATCATCCCCGACACGGCAACCATGTTTCTCGAGCTCCGGGCCAACGGGATCGACCGGATGGGGCTCACGCCGCTCCAGTATACGCGTCAGACCGAGAACAACCTCTTCAGGAACCGTTACAACAAATTTCGTTATCTGTCCTTTGCCTATACCTATCTCGGCTATAATCTGAAGAATCCGCTTTTCGCCGATAAAAGGGTCCGTCAGGCGATTGCTTACGCGGTCAACCGGGAGGAGATCATCGGGGGTGTCCTTCTCGGGCTGGGTAAGCCGGCCACGGGACCCTACAAACCGGGCACCTGGACCTACAACCCGAACGTCCGGATGTATCCCTATGACCCGAAAAAGGCCCGGGCGCTCCTGGCCGAGGCGGGCTGGCAGGATGCGAACGGAGACGGAATCATAGAAAAGGATGGACAGCCGTTCGCCTTTGAAATCATCACGAACCAGGGAAACGAGATCCGGGCGAAGTGCGCCGAGATTATCCAGCAGAGGTTGGCCGAGGTCGGCATCCGGGTCAAGATCCGCGTCGTTGAATGGGCCGCCTTCGTAAAGGATTTCATCAACAAGCGCAAGTTCGACGCGACGATTCTGGGTTGGACCATCCCGATGGAACCGGACCTCTTTGACGTCTGGCATTCGAGTAAAACGGGGCAGGAGGAGCTGAACTTCATCTCTTACAATAATGCGGAGGTGGACGACCTGATCGTGAAGGCGAGGGAGACCTTCGACCGCGCCGTGCAGAAACGTTGCTATGACCGGATTCAGGAGATCTTCGCCGAGGAGCAGCCCTATCTGTTTCTTTATGTCCCCGATGCGCTTCCGATCATCAACGCCCGTTTCCGCGGGGTGGAGACGGCACCCCTCGGGATTGGCTGGAACTTCATCAAGTGGCATGTCCCGAAGGCGGAGCAGAAACTGGTCATGACACGGTAGCTTCCCAACAGACAAGATAAAACAGAGGTTGACAGGATTGCGCAAAGGGGCCTATAATTAGGCTGTTGCGGTGTTGATCCCTTCGTGGGCGAGGAGGACGATCTCCGTGGCGCTCCTGAAACTCGACTATCCCGTGTATTCATTGGACCGACGGCTGCTGCTCCGTGCCGGAACGACGATTACGGACGAGACGTTAAAGACCCTGATCGCCTCGCACCGAACCGATCGCCGGGAAACCCGTTCGCTACTGCAACACGGAACGGTAAAGGATGACATCCTCGCTCTGCTCCGCCTTCCCCCGGTCAATACCATCGTCAACGACGAAAAACAGATTTTTAAAATCATGAAGATCATGGAACATGTGAAGCTCGTCCTTCCGGTTCTGGATTCCATCGATTATTTTATGAAGCACGATCCCTATACCTACCGGCACATCCTCGTGGTTTTTGCGCTTTCGACGCTCCTTTCGCTGAACCTTATTTCCGATTATCAGATCAGGGTCACAGAGTCTGCAGCGGGTCCGACGCATGACTTCGGTAAAATATGCATTCCTGTCAGCATATTACGAAAGACATCGCCTCTGACTCGTGACGAACGAAACACCTTGAGACATCACACCACGGCGGGCCATATCCTCCTGAGTTACTATTTACAGGATACCGAGCACCTTGCCGTCCGTGTGGCGAAGGATCATCACGAAAGAAACAACGGTTCGGGGTATCCCCGCGGCATGAATCTTAACGACCGTGCGGTCGAGATCGTGGCGGTCTGCGATATCTATGACGCTCTGAGCGCCTCGAGACCCTACCGGCCCATTTCCTTCGACAACCGGAGCGCCCTCGAGGAGATCACCCGGATGGCGGAACGGGGCGATGTGAGCTGGGAGGTGGTTAGGGCCCTGGTGGCCCAGAACCGCAAGGAAAAGCCGCATTTCAGCGAATGCAGCGTATCATTGGAAAAAAGGGGTGTGCCGCCGCCCGGTAACCTCTACGGCGTCGTCGCAGATAACGCGGCAATGGCGCCGGCGTGATTTTTCAATCCGCAGTCCGCAGACGTCCTTTCAGAAAATTCCGTAGCTCGA
>Ga0233425_10001726_pt1 | contig 46837 bp, 54 predicted proteins | sample Watercolumn_Towu_2_FD_181712 | JGI IMG/M metagenome (GOLD analysis project Ga0233425, IMG submission 181712) | Freshwater microbial communities from Lake Towuti, South Sulawesi, Indonesia - Watercolumn_Towuti2014_140_MG | ecosystem: Environmental > Aquatic > Freshwater > Lake | place...
ACGCCGACGCGATCGCCCTCCTTGACGTGGATGACGCCGGACCCGGTGCCGACGACGGTTCCGACACCCTCGTGACCCGGGATGAACGGCGGCGCCGGCTTGACCGGCCAATCGCCATCGGCAGCGTGGAGATCGGTGTGACAGACTCCGCAGGCCGCGACCTGCACCAGAATCTGCCCGGGGCCGGGGCGGGGGACGGCCACTTCCTCAATCACCAGCGGCTCGCCGAATCCGCGCACGACCGCGGCCCTCATCGTCTTGTCCATCGTCGATCTCCGTTGTGCGCGAAGTATCTCGCCCAAACAGAGATGGCGCGGCATTGGGGATGTTACGGAGGCGGCGAACCGGCTGACCCGCCCCTTGGTCGCCGATCTCAGGCGCGGGTCCGTCGTACGATCACCAAGGCGACGAGGCACAGGCCGGCAAGCCCGAACCAGGTCAGCGCATAGACGAGGTGATTGTTCTGGAAGCGGATGACGGTAAGCCCGGCGCGCGGCCAAGCGTGCTTCGGCCGGGCATCGGCGTCGGCATCGATAAAGTATGGCGCCACGCGAACGAGCTGGCGCGCAGCCGCGATCGCCTGGACATCGCGGGAGAACCAGCGATCTGCCACGGGATCATTGCGGCGGAGAAAGGCACCACCAGGCTCCGACGTCCTGAGCAGACCCGTGACGGTCGCGTGCGCCGGGAGGTTGCGAGCCCGGGTGGCCTGCACCGCACGCTCCGGGGGGACATAGCCCCGGTTGACGAGCACGACGAAGCCGGTGTCGGTGCCTAGCGGCGTGAGCACCCAGAAGCCCGTGCCCAGGTCCGTCACCGCCCGCACCAGCGTCTCGCGGTCGTGGAGGAAGCGACCGCGCGCGACGACGTGCAGATAGGCGTGGCGCTCACGTTCGATCGATGGCCAAACGGCCGGAGGCGGCGCAGACACGGGCGATGCCTGCACGCGCGCGTCCACCGCTTCGATCAGCGCCAGCTTCCAGCTTCGGCGCTCGACCTGCCAGATGCCGAGCGCGCTGAAGAGGACGATACCGAACACGGCCAGGACCGTGAGGGCGGTGCGCTTGCGCCTACCCGGACGCGACCGCCCCATCACCAATCTCGCTTCAGCGAACCGGGCCGGTCATGCCGCCGGGCATCGGCATCATGTTGGTGTTAAGGTGGAACATGACCCACACCGACCCACCGATCGTCAGCACCACGATGACCGCGGTGAACAGGAACGCCAGCAGCGTCCAACCGCCCTCGGAGCGGGTGTCCAGGTGCAGGAAGCAGACGACATGGACGACGATCTGCACCAGCGCGAGCGCGAAGATCACCGCGGCGGTCCAGCCCGGCGCGGGCCCCTGCTGCGACATGACAAGCCAGAAGGGCACGACCGTGAGGATGATCGCCAGCAGCGAGCCGATCCGGTGGCCGCGGCGGCTGCCGTGACCCATCGTGTCGCCGTGCGCGTGGAGCGCGTGATCGTAGGGTTCGGTGCTCAACGGATCACTCCATACAGGTACACGAAGGTGAAAACGCCGATCCAGATGATGTCCAGGAAGTGCCAGAACATCGACAGGCAGATCAGCCGCCGCTTCATCGGCAGCGACAGGCCGTGCTGCCCGAGCTGGATCAGCATGACTGTGAGCCAGATCAGGCCTACCGCGACGTGGGCGCCGTGCGTGCCCACCAGCGTGAAGAAGGCCGATAGGAAGGCGCTGCGCTGCGGGCTCGCGCCTTCGGCGATCAGCTGCCCGAACTCGTAAAGCTCGATGCCGAGGAAGGCGAGGCCGAGCAGCCCCGTGATCGCCAGCCACGCCCGGGTCTGCCCGACCCGGCCGGCCTCCATGTGCGGCATGGCTTCGCCGAAGGTGATGGAGGAGGCAAGCAGCAGCGCGGTGTTGAGCGCGACGAGCTTAAGGTCGAAGATCTCGCGCGGGATCGGACCGCCGGCATAGCTGGTGCTCACCACGCCGAACATCGCGAACAGCGAGGCGAAGATGAGCGCATCGCTCATCAGGTAGATCCAGAAGCCCAGGATCGTGGCGCCGCCTCCGCCGTGATCATGGTCCTCCTGCTCGGCAAGGTGCCAGGTCGGGCTGGCCGCGCGAGGGTCGAGTGCGTGGTCCGTCATGTCAGGCTCCGGCGCCGAGCAGCAGCTGCTGCCGCTGGCTTTCTGTGCGGGACACCTCGTCCGCGGGGATGAAGTAATCGCGATTGAGATTGAAGGTGTGGCCGATGGCGACCGCCAGCAGGCCGGCGAAGCTGAGCGCGGCGAGCCACCACATGTACCAGACCATGCCGAAGCCGAGCGCCAGAGCGAGGCCGGAGAGGATGACGCCCGTGCCAGTGTTGCGCGGCATGTGGACCGGCCGGAAGCCGTCACGGGGCCGCTCGTACCCGCGTGCCTTCATGTCGTGCCAGGCGTCGAGCGCGTGGACCACCGGCGTGATCGCGAAGTTGTAGGCCGGCGGAGGCGAGCTGGTCGACCATTCCAACGTCCGGCCGTTCCACGGATCGCCGGTCGTGTCGCGGAGCTGCTCGCGCTTCAGGAACCCGACGAGGATGCTCATGACGAAGCCGAGGATGCCGACCAGGATGATGAGCGCGCCGATCGCCGCGATCACGAAGTAGGGCTGGATACTGGGGTCGTCGAAGTGGTTGACCCGGCGCGGCTCGCCCATCAGGCCGACAATGTAGATCGGCGTCCAGGCGACCCAGTAACCGATCACCCAGCCCCAGAAGGCGACCTTGCCCCAGAACTCGTCGAGCTTGAAGCCGAACGCCTTGGGGAACCAGTACACCATCGCCGCGAACAGGCCGAATACCACGCCGCCGATGATCGTGTTGTGGAAGTGCGCGACCAGGAACAGCGAGTTGTGGAAGACGAAGTCGGCGGGCGGGATCGCCAGCAGCACGCCGGTCATGCCGCCGACGACGAAGGTCAGCATGAAGGCGACCACCCACATCATCGGCAGCTCGAAGCGGACGTCTCCCTTGTACATGGTGAACAGCCAGTTGAAGACCTTGGCGCCCGTCGGGATCGAGATCACCATGGTGGCGATCCCGAAGAAGCTGTTGACGCTGGGGCCCGCGCCCATGGTGAAGAAGTGGTGCAGCCAGACCAGGTACGACAGGATGGTGATGACCACCGTGGCATAGACCATTGACGAGTAGCCGAAGAGCGGCTTGCCCGAGAAGGTGGAGGTGATCTCGGAATACATGCCGAACGCCGGCAGGATCAGAACGTATACCTCCGGGTGGCCCCAGATCCAAACCATGTTCCAATACATCATCGGCGCGCCGCCAAGGTCGTTGGTGAAGAACGCGGTGCCGATGTAGCGATCGAGCATCAGCAGGAAGAAGGCGGCGGTGAGCGCCGGGAAGATCGCGATCGCCAGCACGTTGGAGCAGAGCGCGGTCCAGACGAACACCGGCATTTTCATCATGGTCATGCCCGGCGCGCGCATCTTCACGACGGTGGCGACCATGTTGATGGCGCTGAGCGTCGTTCCGACGCCCGCGATCTGGAGCGCCCAGAGATAGTAGTCGACGCCGGTATCGGGACTGTACTGCAGCCCGGCGAGCGGCGCATAGGACAGCCAGCCGGTGCGCGCGAACTCGCCAACGAACAGCGAGATCATCACCAGCACCGCGCCCGCGACCGTGAGCCAGAAGCTAAGATTGTTGAGGAACGGGAAGGCCACGTCGCGCGCGCCGATCTGGAGCGGCATGACGTAGTTGATGATGCCCACCACTAGCGGGATCGCCACGAAGAAGATCATGATCGTTCCGTGCGCGGTGAAGATCTGATCATAATGGTGCGGCGGGAGGTATCCCTCGTTCGCGCCGAACGCGATCGCCTGCTGCGCGCGCATCATCAGCGCGTCGGCGAAGCCACGCAGCAGCATGACGATGCCTAGGATGATGTACATGATGCCGACCTTCTTGTGGTCGACGCTCGTGAACCATTCGGACCAGAGATAGCCCCACAGGCGATAGCGCGTGACCACACCGACGATGCCGAGCCCCAGCAGCGACACGACGATGAAGGTGCCGAACAGAATGGGCTCGTGAATCGGGAACGATTCAAACGTCAGCCGGCCGAAAATAGTCTTGAGGATGGAGTCGCTCATCGTGGTTCCGATCGCGCGGGGGTCAGGCCCGCACGGCGCCAGCGGCGCCGCGGAGGAAGGAGGGAAGGGCGGAAAGGTCGCGGTTGCGCTGGTCGCCCGGCTTCAGCTGGCCTGGAGCCTTCCCGGGCTTCGCCGGCTTGGTGACATTCGGGCCTGAGCCCTTGTCTTCGGGCGCCTTCTGGAGCGCGGGCGTGGGCTTTTCACCCATGATCGGCGCGGCGCCGCGGCCGGGCGGCATGCCGGCGCCCATGCGGTGATCGTGCGGGTTGCCGCCGGCACGCGCCATGTCGCGCGTCATCACGTCCATCATGCACGGCTTGCCTGCCTCGACGCAGCGGTTGACGATGCGATCGAACAGCTGCGGCTGCACGGCGGCGAAGCGCATCACCGGCACCTTCTCGCTCGGCTTCGCCAAGGCGACGAAACGCTCCGTGGGAAGCGAGCCGCCTTGCGCCTTCACTCCGGCCACCCAACGTGCGAAGTCTGCCGGCGACTGCCCGTGCATCTTGAAGCGCATGTTGGAGTAACCTGCGCCGGAATAGTTGGCGGAGTAGCCCTCGCTCGTTCCCGGCTTGTTCAGGACCGCATTCAGCTCGGAGCGCATGCCCGGCATGGCGTAAATCATGCCTGCCAGCGTCGGCACGTAGAAAGTGTTGAACTGATCGTTGGAGGTGATGGAGAAGCGCACCGGCACGTCCACCGGCAGAGCCAGCTCGTTCACCGTGGCGATGCCCTGCTCGGGATAGATGAACAACCACTTCCAATCGAGCGCGACAGCCTGGATCTCGAGCGGCTTGGTGCCGGCGGGCACCGGGCGGCCCGGCGAGATCCGCTCCAGCGGCCGGAAGGGATCGAGCAGGTGCGTGCTGGTCCAGGTCACGGCGCTCAGCGCAATGATGATCAGCAGCGGGCACGACCAGATCACCAGCTCCAGCGTGGTGGAGTGGGTGAAGCTCGGATCGTAGGTCTTGTTCGCGTTGCCGCGGCGGTACTTGCGCGCGAACACCACGGTCAGCACCATGACCGGCACGATGATGAGCAGCATGACGCCTGTAGAGAACAGGATCAGGTCGCGCTGCTGGACCGCGATGTCGCCGGTGGGGTTCATGACCACCATGTCGCAGCCGCCGAGCAGTGCCGGCAGCGCCAGCATCGCCAGACGCTGTGGCAGGCGCAGAGCGCGTCGCATGAGGTTGGATCCTGTCTTGAGCATGCCCGTCCGCTAACCGGCACGCCGCCCTCTCGACTTTGACAAAAGTCAAAGGTTCGCCGGTCGCCCGAGATTACGAGAAGACGTCAGATTGAAGGACTTGGAAGCATGGTAGCCAGCACCCTGGGCCCGGCGAACTCGACGGCACTTGAGCGAGACGCCAGCCTCATCAATGCCGAACGGCACGACGTTCGCCCGGGCGACATCGCCGTCGGCGTCATCATCGGCCGCTCGACCGAGTTCTTCGACTTCTTCGTCTACGCGATCGCGTCGGTGCTGGTGTTCCCAAGCCTGATCTTCCCCGACGTGAGCCCGGTGACGGGAACGCTCTACTCCTTCGCGATCTTCGCGCTGGCCTTTGTCGCGCGCCCGTTCGGCGCGATGGCGTTCCTGTGGCTGGATCGGAGGCACGGGCGAGGGGTCAAGCTGACGGTGGCCATGTTCCTGCTGGGCGGCTCGACCGCGGCCATGGCGTTCCTGCCTGGCCATGCGCAGGTCGGCTGGATCGCTGCGGCCCTGCTCGCGCTCTTCCGGATCGGGCAGGGGATCGCGCAGGGCGGCACATGGGACGGGCTGCCGGCGCTCCTGTCGCTGAACGCACCGGCCAACCGCCGCGGCTGGTTCGCCATGATCCCGCAGCTCGGCGCACCGATCGGCCTGTTCGTGGCCGCGGCCGTGTTCGCGTTCCTGCTCAACACGTTGAAGATGAGCGACTTCCTCGACTGGGGCTGGCGCTATCCCTTCTTCGTCGCCTTTGTTATCAACGTGGTCGCGCTGTTCGCCCGGCTTCGGCTCATCTCGACGCCCGAGTTCCAGGAGCTGTTCGAAAGCCGAGAGCTGCAGCCCTCGCCCGTTACCCAGATGTTCCGGGAGGAGGGGCGCACCGTGGTGCTCGGCGCCTTCGCCGCGCTCGCCAGCTTTGCGCTATTTCACCTCGTCACCGTCTTCCCGCTCTCCTGGGTGGTGCTGAATGGGGGCAGCGCTATCCGCTTCCTGACCATCGAAATGGTGGGTGCAGCCGTCGGACTCCTTGCGGTCACGGCTTCAGGGGCCATCGCCGACCGGATCGGCCGGCGGGTGCTGCTGGGCGTGTCGGCGGCGATGATCGGCGCGTACAGCGGGTTCGCACCGCAGCTCCTTGATCGCGGGCCGGCGGGCGAGTGGACCTACATGATCCTCGGTTTCGTCCTGCTCGGGCTGTCGTTCGGGCAATCGTCCGGCGCGACCAACGGCAGCTTCTCGCCCCGGCATCGCTACACGGGTGCAGGTACCACCGCGACGGCGGCCTGGTTCGTCGGTGCCGCCTTTGCACCGTTGGCGGCGCTGTTCCTCGCCAGCCGCTTCGGGCTGATCGCCGTGGGGGCGTACCTGCTGTCGGGCGCCGCCTGCACGCTGGGCGCGCTCGCGCTGAACCGTGACTGGGGCCGCAAGGCCGCCTGAGCCGGCCACCGCTACTGGAGTGAAGCCATGATGTTCCGTCACCTCGTTGTGCTCGCCAACCCGACGCCTGAAGGGTTCGACCACGCCATCGTCGATGCCTATCGGGAGGCGGTTGCAGCCAACCACCATAGCGTCGAGGTCCGCGATCTCTATGCATTGGGGTTCGACCCGGTGCTGCGCACCAGCGAGCGTCCGACTGAACCCGGCTGGTCGCCTGCAGCGGACGTCGCAGCCGAACTAGCCCATCTGGAGCGCTGCGACATTGTCGTCTTCGTCTACCCGATCTGGTTCGGCCTGCCGCCGGCCATGCTGAAGGGCTATGTCGAGCGTGTACTGGGGGCGGGCTACACCTTCCGCGATCTGCAGGCTGCTTCCGGGCAGTCGGTGGTCGCAGGAAAGCCACTTCTGTCGTTCAGCACGTCAGGCGCCTCGCTCCCCTGGCTCAACGAGCAGGGGCAGGTACTGTCGTTGAAAGAGGTGTTTGACGTCTATCTCTGGCGTGGACTGGGTATGGGACAGGCCGAGCACATTCGAATCGACTCCGTCGTGCCTGACATGGATGCCTCTTACGCCGGGGAGCAGTTGGAGCGGGTGCGCCAGGCCGCGGACAAGGCGTGCGCGATGCTCGCTGACGGTCGGTACCGCGCGCAGGCTCAGGCGGCGCTGCAGCGGCGTTCGCAAGAGGATAGCAGCCGGACGCAGTGACCAGAAAGCTGGAGGCTTTGCCGTGGAACAGCCTTTCTCGCAGGTGCTGCCCTTCGTGCGCAGGTCCAAGGTCATCGACGAGGTCGATGTTGGAGCTCTTTTGTCGGATCATGCCGACATCAGAGAAATGTGCGACCGGGTGGAAGCGCTCGCCGATCGCCTCCTGGAGGCACCGGACCATGACGAGCGTAGTGCGATCGCCGACCTGATCCAAAGCCGCTTCAGAAAGCATGTCGAGATCACCAGCAGGTTTCTCGACCGCGTGTTCGCGGGCGAACAGCTCCGCGTCGGGGCGGGTATGTTGCGACGCATCCTTCTTGAGCAGGTCGCGATCGGCATGCACGCGGAGGATGTCGGCGAGATGCTCCGAGAGAAGGGTGTCGACGACTCGCGAACGGACATGCTCAGCTACATGCTTCGCTGCCTGTTCGATGGTTGCCGGCGCTTGCTGGACTATGAAGAGCTGGCGTTCCTGTATCTGGGCGCTCGCCGATACACGCCGGGCGCAAGAATGACGCTGGAACAGGCGCTCGACGGAGCGTCCCACTAGGTTGCTGCCGCGAGCGCCGGCCGATGGAGGGCTCGCGGCCAATCACCATTTGTGGGCCAGGCCCCAATCAGGGATGCCGGCGTTCGCTGACGGTCACGAACATCATGGTCAGCATAAAAAGGCCCATGGCGCCTGCCGCGAGATACAGAAACCAGTCGTTCGGAAGATGGATCATCGTCGCCTCCTTTTGCTCGAGGCCTACGGGGTGCCGCGCTACTCGGCTGCTGCCGTTGACCAACCGCAAGGGCGTTGATCCGGCATTATACGTAGCGGCTCTGACATTTGACGATCGTCAAGGCGCAGGCAAATGTCGCCGGTCATCGCACGCTCATGACCGCTTACCATGCTGACCTCGCCGCGCTGAGTGTGCCACGCTACACCAGCTATCCAACCGCAGTTTCGTTCAGCGGGAAGGTGGGAGCTTCCGAACAACGGCAAGCGCTGGGAGCGCTGGCCGATGACGCAAAGCTCTCGCTCTACCTGCACGTTCCCTTTTGCGAGACGATCTGCTGGTACTGCGGGTGCAACACCGGTGCCGTCGGCCGCGCGAGCCGGGTCACCCGGTACGTCGAGGCGCTGCTAAGTGAGATTGAAACGGTAGCGCAGCTCGTCCGCGGCTGCGTCACCCATGTCCACTTCGGCGGCGGCAGCCCCAATGCCCTGCCGGCAGCCGAGTTCAGTAGGATCTGCGCGGCGCTTCAGCGATCGTTCCGGGTCGACCCTGCCGCCGAATGGGCTGCGGAACTCGATCCGCGTAGTCTCGACGCCGATTATGCCCGCACGCTGGCCGGCTGCGGTATCACGCGGGCCAGCCTCGGCGCCCAAACCTTTTCCCTGCGGATCCAGCAGCAGATCAACCGAGTACAGCCGTTCCGGGAGGTGGCGCTCCGCGCGGCCGAGCTGCGCGCGGCCGGTGTTGCCGCCATCAATCTCGACCTCATGTACGGACTGCCCGGCCAGACGCTGGATGACATCGCATGCACGCTTGCGCGGACGCGGTTGCTTGCACCCTCCCGTGTGGCGATGTTCGGCTACGCGCACATGCCCCGGATGCTGCCGCGCCAGCGCATGATCGACGACACGCTGCTGCCGAACGCGCATGCTCGCTTCACGCAGTCGCTGCTGGCTCATGAGATGCTCGAGGAGCAGGGTTTTGCCACAATCGGCTTCGACCACTACGCCAGGCCCGACGACCCGCTCGCCGAAGCCGCGGCGGCCGGTCGCCTCCGGCGCAACTTTCAGGGTTTCACGGATGACGACGCCGATGCCCTGATCGGCCTCGGTGCTTCCGCAATCAGTCAGGTGGGCAACGTCATCGTACAGAACGGGAAGCACCTCGGTCGGTATGTCGAAATGGTGAACTCCGGTGGGCTGGCCGGGGTCAAAGGCGTCACGCTACAGCCGACTGATCGTGCGCGCGGCTGGGTGATCGAGCGGCTGCTCTGCGACGGGCAGGTGGACCTGGACATCGCGCACCGGACGTTCGGCATTCGTGGACTGCTCGACCGAAGGGCTCATGATCGGCTGGAAGATCTTGTGCTGCGCGGCCTGGTGACGATCTCGGGCGCGACGCTCGCGCTGACCCCGGAGGGGAAGCCCTACGCCCGCCTGGTCGCTAGCGCGTTCGACGAGCACTCGGCGCTCAACGTCCAGCGGTTCAGCCGCGCAGTCTGATCTTCGGGCGCAAAAAAGCGGCCACGTCGGGGAACCGGCGTGGCCGCTGAGTTCGGCCGGAGAAAGGGCGTTAGAAGCGCATGCCGACGCCGACGCCGATTACCAGCGGATCGATGCTGACACGCACACGGTTCGTCCCCGCGGCGGTGGTCAGCCGGGCCGTGGTGTCAATGTCGATGTACTTGACGTCGACGTTCAGGAAGGTGCGAGGCCCGATGTCGACATCGACGCCCGCCTGCAGTGCGTAACCGGCGCTGTCGCTCATGCGCACCTTCGTCGACCCGAGCGCGCCTTCCAGTGCGTCGCTGGCATTCTCGGCATAGAAGACCGTGTAATTGACGCCGGCGCCCACATAGGGCCGGATCTTGCCGGTGGGCGCGAGATGGTATTGCAGGGTCAGCGTCGGCGGCAGCACCCACGTACTCGCAACCGTATCGATGGCGGCGATTGAGCCTCGCCCCGTCGCCTTGTGCTTCGTCGTGGCGACGATCAGCTCCGCGCCGATGTGGTCGGTCGCCATGTAGGTGAAATCAACCTCGGGCATCACGCTGTCGGTCACGCCCACCCGGCTGCCCGGAAGGCCGGAAACCTCACCGGAACTCTCCGTCGGCGACACCACGATGCCGCGGACGCGCACCAGCCAGTCGCCGGCGGCGGTCTGCGCCGCGGCCATGCCGGGAGTGAGCAATGCCGCGGTGAACAGGGCGGCGGTCAGGTAGGCGCGCATGGGAGACTCCTCGAAGTGAGCTCCGCGGCTAGTCCCTGATCTCCCGGTCTCGATTTGACCTGCGACAACCCGGGACCTTCGTACAATCCCTTATGCCCGAGGGCGCGGCAGCTCCTTATCGGCGGTGGGGAAGGGAAGTATGATGCAATTGGCCGCCGCTCAGTCGACACTCTCATCGCGTTGCATGGGCTGCGCTGCCCGCAGCCGTTCGCTCTGCAGCAACTTCTCGCCGGAGGCGGCACGCGAGTTCGACCGGCTCGCCCGCCCGATCACGCTCGCGCGCGGCGAGACGCTGGTCTGGGAGGATGACGACACGCTGCTCGTCGGCTTCGTCGTGTCCGGAGTCCTTAAGCTGACCGCGTCGCTCGCCGATGGACGCGAGCAGATTCTGGGACTTGCCGGCATGGGGGACGTGGTCGGCAGGCCGTTCGGTACACGGAGCAGCTATTCCGTCACAGCGCTCGGACAGACCCGGCTTTGCGTTTTGGGGCGACCGGCCTTCGAGCAGTTCGCCGCAACCCACCCGGAGGTCGAGCATGCACTGCTGCTGCGCGCCCTGGACGAGCTCGACAGGGCGCGTCGATGGATGCTGTTGCTCGGCCGCAAGTCGGCCGGTGAGCGGGTTGCCAGCCTGCTAGTCGAGTTTGCGGAACGATCGCCAGAGGACAACGTCGCGTTTCCCCTCACCCGACAGCAGATGGGCGACCTTCTGGGGCTCTCGCTCGAGACAGTCAGCCGCGAGCTGAGCAAGCTCAAGGCCAGAGGCCTGATCACCTTGTCGGTGAAGCATTTCCGCGTCGAGGACGAGGCGTGCCTTCGCCAGCGCGCGGCCTGACATCCGGAACATTGCGGATATTGGCGCCGCGGTCGCCCTCCTAGCATCGATCCAGGCTAGAGGAGGGAACCCATGAAGAACATCCTGCTGCTGATCCACGGCGATGAAGGACAGGAGGCCCGGTACCAGTCGGCTCTCGACGTTGCGCGCGCGGTGGGCGGGCATCTCACCTGTCTCGACCTGACGATCATCCCCGAGGTGATGGGCGACTATGTGGCGATGGGCGTCGGCGGCCTTCTGCTCGCCGAGGAGCAGGAGAGCGAGACCCTTCACGGTGTCCGGATGCGGGCGCGGCTCGAGCGCGAGGACGTCCCGTTCGACTGGACAGAGACGACCGGCTTTCTGTCGCAGACGATCGAAGCTCGGGCGCGAATGACGGACCTGATCGTGCTCAGCACGGACGAGGACGGCAAGCTTCTCCCGCGCATGCGGGACGTGATCGGCGATCTGCTGGTGCACACCGGCAAACCCGTGCTCGCCGTACCTCCGGCTTCTCGCAAGCTCGATGTGCGGGGTCGCGCGATCGTCGCTTGGGACGGCTCGCCGGACGCGGAGGCGGCGCTGACTGCGGCCATGCCGCTCCTGTCGCTCGCCCGCTGCGTCACGCTCTACTATGCCGACGACAAGTCGATGGACACGCCGATCGAGGATGCGGCCCGCTACCTCTCGCGGCATGGGATCGAACCCGTGATCAAGAGGGAGCCGATCGGCATCGACCGGGTGGACGTCGCGCTCCGGTGCGAAGCCGAAATGGGTCACTATGACCTGGTCGTCATGGGCGCTTATGGCCACGCTCGCACGATGGAGACGATCTTCGGTGGCGCGACGCAGGGCATGCTGAAGCGGTGCCGGGTACCCCTGCTGCTCGTCCACCACCGCTAAAGGATCAGGGAAGGACGAGAACGTCGCGGGCGGCAGTATCTCGCTGTCGCCCGTGACAACCGTCACCGATGCAGCTCCTCGTTGAACTTGCCGCGGCCACCATGCTGGTCGCCATCACGTGCGCGGTTCACCTGATGGGTATCGCCGCGCTGATGCTGCTGCTGCGCCTGCATCGGCGCCGGCGGCCGGCCGATGCGAGGCTGATATGGGAAGGCCTGGCTATCGTGGGCGCGGCGACCGGCCTCTTTGTCCTGCATGGCATAGAGATTTGGCTCTATGCCGGCTTCTATCTGTTCGTCGGAGCGTTGCCCTCTCTTGAAGCGGCCCTCTACTTCTCGACCGCGTCCTACACGACGGTCGGCTATGGCGATGTGGTCCTTGCGCCGGGATGGCGGGTGCTCGGCGCCATCGAAAGTGCGAACGGCATCATCCTGCTGGGCTGGTCAACCGCCTTCTTCGTCGCCATCGTGGGCCGCATCCGCTGGCTGGAATCCGAGATCGAGAACACGCAGTGATCAACGCCGAGACCACCCCCGCCGCGACCGCGGAGGACCTGGCGCTGTTCGTTGCGAGCGTGACCGACCGCGCCCTGTTGCTGGCGGCGCCCGACGGAACGCTGACCTATTGGGGCGAGGGAGCGGAGCGGCTGCTCGGCACGCCGAGGAGCGAAGCGGTCGGGCGCAGTATCGACGCCTTCTGGCCAGCGGCGAGCGGTCGATGGCCACAAGCCGGCGCAAGCATCACTGTTCGGCTGGAAGACTGGTGCAAGCGTGCGGACGGTTCGGAGTTCCTCGCCGATATCACGGTCGCGCCCGTGTTCGACGGCCAGAAGCTCCGCGGCTACGGACTGATGATCGCCGACGTCACGGGGCGGCGCGCGGCCGAGCACATGCTGGCCGAGAGCGAGGCGCATATGCGCTCGGTGCTCGCGACTGTGCCGGACGCCATGGTCGTGATCGACGAGCGGGGGCTGATCCAGTCGTTCAGCGCCGCGGCCGAGCGCCTGTTCGGCTACGGGGAAACAGAGGTCCTCGGCCGCAACGTCAGCCTGCTGATGCCCGGCGACCACCGGGCGCGGCACGATCGCTACATCGGTCATTATCTCGAGACCGGCGAGCGACGGATCATCGGCATCGGCCGCATCGTCGTCGGGCAGCGCAAGGACGGCACCGAGTTCCCGATGGAGCTGTCGGTCGGGGAGGCTCACGGCGCCAACGGCAGGATCTTCACCGGCTTCATCCGCGACCTGTCGGACCAGCAACGCGCCGAGTTGCGGTTGAAGGAGTTGCAGGGCGAGCTGATCCATGTTTCACGGTTGAGCGCGATGGGGACCATGGCCTCGACACTCGCGCACGAGCTGAACCAGCCGCTGACCGCGATCGCCAATTACCTGGAGGCGGCGCGTGACCTGCTGGACGCGGAGGATGCGCCCAGAGAGCTTCTGGCCGAGGCGGTCGGCGAGTCCGCCAACGAGGCGCTCCGCGCCGGCCGCATCGTGCGGCGGCTGCGCGAGTTCGTAGCCCGCGGCGAGACCGAGCGTCGCATCGAGCCTGTACCGTCCCTCATTGAGGATGCGATCCGGCTCGGGCTTACCGGCGCGCGCGAGCGCGGCGTGCGCAGTTTCGTGTCGCTCGACCCGGCGGCCAGTCATGTGCTCGCAGACCGCGTCCAGATCCAGCAGGTGCTCGTCAATCTGCTCCGCAATGCGGTGGAGGCGCTGGGCAACGGCGAGGTCAGCGACATCACGACGTCCACGATCCGCGACGGCGCTCATGTGCGTATCGGGATCACGGACACAGGCCCGGGGTTGGATCCAGCAATCGCACCACGGCTCTTTCAGGCCTTCACGTCGAGCAAGCAGGACGGCATGGGCCTGGGCCTGTCCATCTGCCGGACCATCGTGGAGGCGCATGGCGGACGCATCTGGGCGGAGCCCGGCACGGACAAGGGCGCGGCCTTCTACTTTACGCTACCGGCTGCGTCGGAAGGGGACGAGGTATGAGCGAGCGCCGGCTCGTCCATGTTGTCGATGATGAGGATGCCGTCCGCCGCTCGGTCGGCTTTCTGCTCCGCACCTCGGGCTTCGACGTGCAGAGCCATGCCTCGGGCGTAGCCTTCCTCAAGGAGGTCAAAGCGGCGGAGCCTGGGTGCGTGCTGCTCGACGTCCGCATGCCCGAGATCGACGGGCTTGAGGTCCAGCAGCAGATGGCGCAGCGCGGCGTCGGCTGGCCGGTGGTGATCCTGACCGGACATGGCGACGTGCCTATCGCCGTTCAGGCGATGAAGGCGGGCGCTGTCGACTTTCTGGAAAAGCCGTTCGACAAGGCGTCGCTGCTGCGCGCACTCGCCGCCGGTTTCGCGATCTTCGACCGGCATGATGCGGCCGCTGCCTCGGCGCAGGAGGCTGCCACGCGCATCGCCGCGCTGACGCCCCGCGAGCAGGACGTTCTGCGCGGGCTTGCCGATGGTCTGCCGAATAAAACTATCGCCTTCGATCTCGGCATTTCGCCCAGGACGGTCGAGGTGCACCGGGCCAATCTCATGACCAAGCTCGGTGTTCACAGCTTGTCCGAGGCGCTTCGGCTTGCCTTCGCGGCCGGCCTCGGAGGGGAAGCTCGTACATCTACGTAGAGCGTTGTCGCCATAACGAGGGCAGGGTGGCTCGATGGAACAGAACCCCCGAGCGCTCGCCGTCATCGTTGAGGACGACCAGGCCGTCCGCCGATCGTTACAGCTGCTGCTGCACTGGCGCGGGTATGACGTGCGCGCCTACGGCACGGCGCAGGCGAGCGTTGCGGGCGACGACCTCGCCTCCGTAGGCCTGCTGGTGGCGGACTACCAGCTGCCTGATGGGGATGGGATCGGCGTTCTCCGGGCGCTGCAGCGACGTGGCTGGTGCGGACGAGCCGTTCTGGTCACCGGACACCCCAGCGCCGGGCTGAAGGATGCGGCGCTCGCGAGCGGTTTCAATGCTGTTCTCGAAAAGCCGCTCCGCCGACACGAACTGCTCGGCGCGCTCTCACGCTGAGCGATCGCCCACGCGGCACGGGGTGATTTCGCGGTAGACTGAGGGAAGATACGGATAGGCCACGACCCGGCTTCGGTCGATGGTCCATTCCATGTTGTCTATTGCCTTCCTTCTTATGCTCGCGTCCGTGCCGGAAGCGCCTGCGCTGACCGCCGGCACCGTGGCGCAAGCTGCGGCGCGGCTTCGACCGGGCCAGTATCTCTGGGCCCCGCAGGTTGCACCCAGCGGTCCCATGATCATGGTCGTGAACCTCAGGACGCAGCGAGCGACGGTGTACCGCAACGGCATACCGATCGGCATCACCACGGTGTCGTCCGGTCGGCCCGGGCACGAGACACCGCCGGGCGTCTATACAATCCTGCAGAAGGAAGCGGACCACCGCTCCAACTTGTACAACAACGCGCCCATGCCGTTCATGCAACGCCTGACCTGGGACGGCATCGCGCTGCACGGCGGCGCTCTTCCTGGCTATCCGGCCTCCCACGGCTGCATCCGCCTGCCGGAGGCGTTCGCGCGCTTGCTCTTCGCCGAAAGCCGACTGGGCATGATGGTGGTCGTCACGCGGCTTGATACGATGCCGGTGATGGCGGCTACGGAAGCGGCGCCGCTCCTGCCTGATCGGATCGAGCCTACCCTCTGGAAGGCGGAGAAGAGAGGTGCCGCTGCCCTTTCGGTCGTAGTGAGCACGACTGATCGTGAGGTGCGGGTCATTCGCGACGGAAAGGAGATTGGGGCGGCGCCCGTGACGTTGACGGGCAACGTCACAGGCCCGGTCGCTTACCAGCGGCAGGTCGACGGCCGTTGGCTGCGCCTCGACCTGCCAGGCTCGGGGAGGGCCGTCGTACCCGATCTCGGGCCGGACGTGATCGGGGTCGATCCCGACTTTAGCGCCCGCGTGCTGGATGCAGCGGGTCCGGGGACCACTGTGGTGGTTACTCCAGATCGCCTTCGGCCAGAGCTATCCCTTACGTCAACCTTGATGACGGGGAACGAGTAGACCCCGCAATCAGGCAAACGTGACCGATCGTGGCCGCTCTTGGACCTGAGTGCTCCTGCCAGCGTTGATCGTTGCGGAAAGGAGAATTGAGATGAAAGAGGTCCATGATGAGGCCTCGGCAGCAACCGCGAACAACGGCGTCGTCGACGTGAGCGGTCCGGACGCAGTCAATGTGAGCCTCAAGCCTGCCGCAGCGCTCAAGACAGCGGAGCGGATCAGCAGCGCGGCAGTTGAGGCGCTCCTGGAGCAGACGAGCCAGGCATCGAAGGAACGCCACTAACAAATCAGACTTTCAGGTGGCGAGGCGCTCTAGTGGCGCATGGAGGGACCAGACGAGGCCGGACGGTAGCTCCTGTATCCCGCATTGCCCACCGAGACGACGCGGCGTTGCCACGCTTAGCAATCGGTCGCTCCAAGCTGAAAGTGGTGCCCTCATCTGCGGTCCGTCGCGATCGGCCCATTGCAGCCATAAGTAAGACGCCTCGACATCGTTGGCGCTCCAGCTGATCTCGACGTAGCCATTCCTGCTGCTCAAGGCCCCGGTCCTGAATGAGTGAACGTGCAGCTCGTGAAGCGCCAGGCCAAGCGTCACCGCGGCGCCAGGACCGACCAGCACTGATGGACCAGTTACCTTGCAGCGCTTGTCACCGACAACGTTCATGAGGCGAGACACAAGGACCTGCAGATCCGTAGAATGCGATTGCGGCTGCAGGAGAAGATCGCCGATGCTGCTCAGCATCGCAGTCCGCGCGGCGAGATCCCGAGCCTTGTCGATCAAGGGTCGATCCTCGTCGAGAACTTGATTTGTTATCGCGGAGACGATCGCAAGGAGGTTGCGCAACTGGTGACGTGCGGTACTCGCGGAGACGTAATCAACGGATTGGGATAGGGCGACAGATGGCAAGCCCAAAGCCGGCGCCACTTGCGCAAGATCACCGCTGATCCGTACCTCGGAGCCGTCAACCAGCGACACAGTGGTCGTGGCCTCGACCCCCCGAACCTGCACGATAGCTTCAGGGTTGATCACGAGACGGGACCCGTCCGAAGCGACCAACTCACGAGAATGAGCATCAACCCTAAAAAGAGCTGAGCCGCTGGCACCGGCGCTCACGTCCTGTGTTAGCACTTGATCGCCGACACGATCGGCTTCGGCATGGTCCAGCGCTTCCGCCAGCTTGCAGGCAAACAGGCTTGATCCGTTTCCGTTATCGTCCAAAACATTCAGCGCTTGACGCGCCAGTGCAATTGACGTGAGTTCCGTCTCTCGATTGTTCATGCGGCTTAGCCCAGGACCACGCCAGCAGTGCGCTGTTCGCTCAAATTGGTGCTACCGCACAAGCATGTAGCGTGCAATCTGATGGGAACGGCGTCGCGATCTGTTCACTCATTGGCGCGCTCAGAGAAAACCTCATTTTACATAAGATATATTATCGAACAAAACAGGAACGTGGCTTGTGTAGACGCAACGTACAAATGGCACACTCCCGCTATTTAGAAAAGGCACAGCCGTTCTGCAGCGGGCCTCCGGTGCCATAACCATCCTCGGACATCGAGGATGTGTGAGCGATGACGGTGCTGACGATGAGTGCTGCCGAAGTGAGCCGGTTCGATACGCTGAAGCGGCTCGACCGCGGTGAGATCCGGCCGGTCGATGCCATGGCGCTGCTGGGCCTGCAGCGCAGTCAGCTGTACCGCCTGCTCAAGCGCCTCCGACGAGATGGCGCTGCCGGCCTCGTGTCCCGCAAGCGCGGGCGGCCGAGCAACAGGCGGTTCAGCGACGCTTTCCGCGACCATGTCGTTGGTATCGTGCGTGAGCGCTATGCTGACTTCGGTCCGACGCTGGCATGTGAGTACCTGGCCGAGCAGCACGGCATCACGCTATCGCGCGAGACGCTGCGGCAGATGCTGATGGCGGCCGGCGTGTGGAAGGCCAAGGTCGCGAAGCGCGCCCGGCTTCACCAATCGCGCTACCGGCGCGAGTGCCGCGGTGAGCTGGTGCAGGTCGACGGGTCGGATCATGACTGGTTCGAGAGCCGCGGTCCGCGTTGCACGTTGCTGGTCTATATCGACGATGCCACCAGCGAGCTCATGCACCTGGAGATGGCCGAGAGCGAGAGCGCCTTCTCCTACATGCGCGCGACCCGCAGCTACCTCGAGCGGCACGGCAAGCCGGTGGCCTTCTATTCGGACAAGCACAGCGTCTTCAGGAACAACAACGCGACCGCCGACAGCGACGGCATGACGCATCTCGGCCGAGCGCTCGACAGGCTCGATGTCGAGATCATCTGCGCCAACTCGCCGCAGGCCAAGGGTCGGGTGGAGCGTGCCAACGGCACGCTGCAGGACCGGCTGGTCAAGGCGATGAGGCTGGCGGGTATCTCGCCTATCGACGAAGCCAACGCCTTCCTCCCCTCCTATATCGCCCGGCACAATGCCCGCTTCGCCTGTGCGCCAGCGGACCCGCGCGATGTCCACCGCCCGCTGGCCGCGCATGAGAATGTCGAGGCGGAGATGGTGTGGCGCGAGGAACGGACCGTCACCGCTTCCTTGGCGCTGCACTTTAATAAGGCGATGTTCATTCTTGAGCCGACGCCCCTCGCCCGCTCGCTGGCGCGCAAGCGCGTGCATGTGTGCGAGTACCCGGACGGCCGCATCGAGATCCGCCACGGCGAGCGCGTGCTGCCCTACCGAGTGTTCGAAAAGATGCGGCGCGTGAACCAAGCCGCCATTGTCGATAACAAGCACTTGGGTGCCGCCCTCGCTATGGCTCAGGCCATCCAGGCAGCCACACCGCATCATGCCAAGCGCAACAACAGCGAGCCGGCGCGGAGCTCGGGTTCAGTCGGTGTATTCACCCGCCCCGCCCCTGTAGGCGAAGTCGACCGGCGTCGGCTGTGTACGCCGAAGCTGAAGCGGGGCCCTCGCCTCTCCAACGAGGAACTCGTGGCACGCGGCCTTGGCGAGTACGTCCGTTAGCGCTCACCTAATGCACTATTAGCACTATGGTGTTGCCACGCTGTTCCTCGCTCCTGATTTGCGCTAGATATTCGATTGCAGGGGCCTTCCCCCACGCCGGGGAAACCATGACCGCTTCAACCGCCTTGTTGAATCGCTTGCGCGACATAACCGTCGCCAGACCGCGCCCGAAGCCGATCCGCTACGGGGCGGCTGTTCTTGCCGTGTCGGTGGTGGCCCTTGTGCAAGCGGCGATGCTCGGATCGTCCGCGCCCTGGTTCCTCTACACGCCGGCAGTCGTCCTGCTGACGCTGTTCCTTGGCCGCGGTCCCGGCATCCTGGCGACGATCCTGTCGGCGATCGGCGCGGGCCTGGTGGTGATGAGGGCTGACGAACCGCTGCTGCTCACCCCCGTTCATTGGGGCGCATCGGTCATCTTCGTTCTGACGACGCTGGGACTGGTGACGCTGGTGGAGGCGTTGCGCACCGCTTTGCTCGATGCCGATCGGCTCCGTGAGGAACGCGAACGAGCGCTGGTCGTCACGGCCGAACGTGAGGCATTCCTGTCCGGCGTGCTGGGCAGCTCAACCGACTGCATCAAGGTGCTCGATCTCGACGGCAAGCTGACCTTCATGAGCGAGGGCGGAAAGCGCGTCATGGAAATCAGCGACTTCAACGCCGTGGCCGGTTGTCCGTGGCCCGACTTCTGGCAGGATGCCGGCAACGCAGAGGCAAAGGCGGCGGTCGAAGCAGCGCGGAAGGGCGAGGCCCGCAGCTTTATCGGCAAGGCCGACACTTACCGGGGCACGCCCAAATGGTGGCATGTCGCGGTCAGCCCGATCGCCGGGCCGGAAGGGCGTCCTGACCGCATCCTGTCCGTGTCGCGCGACATCACCGAGCTGCGCGCCAGCGAGGAGGAGCGCGAGAGGTTCGTGCGTCTGGCCGAGAACAGCGCCGATTTTGTCGGCATGGCCCGCACCGATGGCAGCGTGTTCTACATGAACGATGCCGCCAAGCGGCTCGTCGGCTTGGAGGGTGCCGACATTACCAGGCTTACCATCGCCGACTTCTTCCCACCCGAGCAGGTCGAGACGGTCGCGCGTGAGGTGCTGCCGGCCGTGGACCGCGACGGGCAATGGGTCGGCGAACTCGACTTCCGGCATTTCCGCACCGGCGAGCTGATCCCGGTCCTCTACTCCGTCTTTCCGGTCACCGACGCGACCGGCGCGCTGATCGGGTACGGCACCGTCACCCGCGACTTCCGCGAACGCCGGCGCGCCGAGGACGACATGCGGCTGATGAACGGCGAGCTGGCGCACCGCCTCAAGAACGTGCTGGCTGTCGTCCAGTCGGTCGCGGCGCAGACGCTGCGCGGCGTACCCGAGGCGGAAGCGGCGAGCCGTAACCTGTCCGCCCGTCTGGTGGCGCTGGGCGCGGCGACCGACGTGCTGACCGGCACCTCGTGGCGCTCGGCCGATCTGCGCGAACTGGCGACACGCGCGCTGTCTCCGCATGGTCGCATCGGCGAACGCATTCTGCTGTCCGGCCCGGCCGTGACGTTGAGACCTGAGCTGACGGTTGCCTTCGCGCTCGCCCTCCATGAACTCGCGACCAACGCCGCCAAGTATGGCGCGCTATCGAACGACATTGGCACGGTGACGCTGGCATGGTCGGTGGACGGGGATGGCGACGATGGGGTGCTGGCAGTGTCTTGGCGCGAGCAGGGCGGTCCGCCCGTCACACCGCCGGAGCGCAAGGGCTTCGGTTCGGTGCTGATCGAGCGCTCGCTGCGCTCCTATTTCAGCGGTAAAGCTGCAACCGACTACCGGCCGGATGGGTTGGTGTTTGAACTCGAAGCGCGGTTGAAGGACGCCGCGATCACGACCGGGAACTGAAACGTGGGCCAAAGTACGCCGATCGGCAGCAAGACGATCCTGATCGTCGAAGATGAAGCCTTGGTACGATTCGACCTCGTAGACTTCTTCTCAGATGCAGGCTGGCGGGTTTTCGACGCGGAGAACGCCGACGCGGCCATCGCCATTCTCGACCTCCACAAGGAAGTTCGGGTTGTCCTGACCGACGTGCAGATGCCAGGATCCATGGATGGGGTGAAGCTAGCGCACTACGTACGGGAGCGCTTCCCCCCCACCGTGTTGTTCGTCGTCTCCGGCAATGTGCCGATCCGAGATGACGAACTGCCGGAACGCACGACATTCTTGCCAAAGCCATTCGATCCGCATCGGCTGTTGCGTCAGATCGAAGCGGCACAAGTGGGGTAAAGCTTACCCGGCACGTTAGTGGCCAGATAGGCTGACCGAGCCCGCTGCTGGCGCAGCGGGTCCGAGGGCGCAAGAGCCGCGATGACGGCGCCCCAGCGGGGGCAGCACTGCGCTGCTTGGGGGGCTACACGCTGCCCCCGCTGCCACGAGGCGGTGTCATTTCTATTTGGCGGGGAATGTGTCTTTTCTAACTGGCGGCAACAACAGGAACGTGGCTTGTGCCGGGTTGGCAACAGCGGCTTAACCAGCGGCCGAACTCTTAACTTGGCTCAATAGTCGAGGTTGCGTTTTTCCATCTGTGCGGCCGCGAGGTCCGCGACCGGACCAGCGCCTTCGGCCAGCTCGTAGATCGCTATCACAGCCCTGTCGTCGAGACGCTCGACCATTGCCTGGACCGCTGACCAGTTAGCCACGTCGAGCGCGACCGTCGTGCTTTCGTTACCGGACACGGCGATCGGCCGCATCAGCCATCTTCGACCAGCGATCGGCCGAATGCAGCATACGGTCCCTAGCATGGGGCAGAACGAGCTGCTGGGCCTCGGCAAGGTCGGCCGCTGCCCTCGCGCGGTAGTCGGCTGCGGTATCGGCCATGAAGTCCCCTCAGTTTAGGCCAGCGTTCTAAAACCCTGGCCCGTTTATCACTTGCCGTTCATCCGATCGCGGACCGCCTTCGCCGGCGCGAACGTCAGCTTGCGTGACGCCGCGATCGTGATCGCCTCGCCCGTCGACGGGTTGCGCCCCTGGCGCTCTGGGGTGTCCTTCAGCTTGAACTTGCCGAACCCGTTGAGGCTGACTTCCTCGCCGGTCGCGACAGCCGCGGTGATGTTCGCAAGGATCGCATCGATGACCTTCCTGGCGTCCGCCTTTGCGAGGCCATGGGTATTGGAGAGCTGTTCGGCCAGATCGGATGTCGTCGTCATGAACACGTCCCGGTGGTGAATGATTGGACCGGCCTTAGCCCGGTTCACGTCGCGCCGCCATCGGGAGTTGCCTCCTGCGCGCTCATCTCGCCCTCATAGGGGCGGACGAGCTTCAGGGCGTCTTCATAGCTGCCGTCGAGCCATGCCGTGAAATCGCGAGGGTGAAGGATCGCCGGCATTGCCTTGGGATGCCAGGGATCGACGGTGGCGTTGGGAGAGGTGGTGCAGAAGGCATAGGCATCGCCGCGCTCGGTCGGCCGCCACAGACCGGCGAAGAAGGCGATGGGCTGGTCGGGCAGCGAAAACCACATCTGGCGGGGTTTGCCATCGTCGCCCGTCCCGCCGTCGGGATGCGGCTCGGCGAAGTGCGTGAACGGGACCAGGCAGCGCCGATCGGGATTCGCGATCGACGGCTTCCACATCGACGATGCGAGATTCCGCGCATTGGTGACGAACTTGTCCAGCTTGACCGCCGGGTCGCGCTTGCTCGCTACCTTGGTCGGGAAGCCCCATTCCATCGCGACCGGTTCGAGCGGACGGTTACCCTCCCCTGCCCGCCTGACGACCAGTCCGTAGCGCGCTGTCTTCTTGCCCGTCGGGAAGATCTCGCGCGGCACCGGGTAGGTCTCGTCCTCGGGATAAGGCGGCTCGAATCCGACCGCCCGCATCACCGCGGCCTGTTTGGCGCTCAGGCGATATCGGTTGCAGATCGATCGGCTCCTTCATCGTGCCCAGGTTAGAAGAACTCCCGGCCACCACGATACTCGCGCCAGGCATTATCCCATTTCGTGCCGACGTCGCCACTAACCGGCCGCGCGCCGACGTCGAATCCGGCCATCACGTCGTCGATATGCGGTGCCGGCGCCGGCGTGTTGAACGGCGCGATCCCGCGCGCCTTCAGGTGCCAGACATAGGCGCACTCGTGATCGGTGACCGGCGCGGCCTTCCCCCACGCCACGTCCTGGAACTGGCGCTGCGCCGCGCTCCTCGGCCGGCGCTCGCGCAGACGCAGCGCATCGTAGAACAGCAGATGCTCGCGCAGCAGCGCCTCGTAGCGTTCGATCGTGCGCGGGTTTTCGCCGTCCTGCTCCACCGTGCCCACTCCGTCAGTACGGGTGAAAATCCTCGCCAAACTCAATCCGATATGCTAGGCTTTGCAAGCCTAATTCTGACCAGCACGGTCAGCCACGGATTGAGGAAGGAGCGGCCATGTTGAACCACGAACCTGGCCAGATGGACTGGGATCGGTTCCCAATCGGTGGCTCGTCTTCAAACGGATATATCAATCCTAGCAACATGTACGATCAAATGACGCATGTAGGCCGGGAGGCATTGGCTGAAGCCACTAGACACGATGAATTTGAGCCACCCGAAGTGAGCGACAACTCACATGCAAAGCTTTTCTTTGTGTTTATTGCAATAGTAATGGCTTTCGCCTTCATCTTCACTCCCGGCCATTCCTAAGCTGGAACCGCCTCGGATCGACCGGAGCGCCATCCTTCCATAATTCATAATGAAGGTGCGAACCGGTCGATTTCCCGGTGCTGCCAACACGCCCGATCACCGCCCCAGCTTCGACCGTGCTGCCGACCTGGAAGCCAGACCGATCCTGCATGTGGAAGTATTTGCTCTGCGACCCGTCGCCGTGCTGCAGGACCACATAATTGCCGGCCCCGTTGGCCTGGAAGTCGTTTCGGATGACCTGGCCCGATGCAGGTGCGCGGATCTCCGTCCCTGCTGGCGCGGCAATATCCACCCCTCGGTGATGCCGTCCGGGCTCGCCAGTGACCGGGTCGATCCGACCACCCATTCCCGAACTCAGCCGCCCCGAAATCGGCAGCATCGCACGTTCACCGCGCGGGACTTCGTAAACATGGCTGGTGCCAGCTCCGATCCCGAGATTGTCACGGACCCAGTTGCGCGCGCCCTCAACACCGGGAAGTGTCGTCGTGATCCACGCATCATTGCGCTCTTGGACATGGTCACCTAGCTGACCCGCCGTCCCTCTCGCCTCGTCGACACCGTTGCCGACCTCGAATGCACCACGGGTGATGCGCGCTGACGCATTCGGGATCGCGTCTGCGACATTGCCGGCCAAGTCGAGATCGCGCGAACTTTCGCGGATCGACACGTCCGGTCCTTGTGCCCTGACACCGGCTGCGCGCTGGTTGCCCCATTGGTTTACCGCACCCGGGGTCGCCGATGCGGGGCCATGCAACTGCCCCGACAGACGCTCAGGCACGCTTACACCCAGTTCGTCGCGGACCGATGCGACGCGGCGCTCCATAAATTCGCCAAGCAGGATATCGCGCACCTGTTCCTGTTGCGGCGTGCGCGGCATGACCATGCCTGGCGTCCACCCGAACTGCGACAGCGTGTCGTCGCCGAGAAGCCGCTCCTGGGCATACACGACAAACTCCTGGCTCTCGTTCCGATTGAGCGACCAGCCCCGCGCCGAGGCCTCCCTGACATCGTTGCTGACCCGCTGGAACGTCTCTTCGGCTCGAGTTGCTTCCAACGACGCCGACCGCGATTCCCCGACGCTGACGCCCAGCTTCTGCGACAGCGACCGAACCTCGCTATCTCCGCTCGTGCTAGATTCACGCATGAATTCGTCGCGTGCTGCCCGGGCCTGCGTCGAGTTAGTTTCCTTTGTAATGTAGTCTTGTAATTCCCCGTAGGCGTTATCGGCCGACAGCGTCCTGTTCGTATTTTCGGTCGCGATCGATGCGATTTTACCGCTGAGGCCAGCCCTTCCGGTGACGCCCCACAACTTCTTAAGAACTTCTATGCCGGCGTTCGCGTCGCCTGTGGTCTGCGAAGCACGGGCGACTTGCTGTGCATCGGACTCACTAAGACCAAAGCGATTGCTCAGTCCGGTGGAAAGGCTCCGAGATGCCTCCGTCATTCTGGTGATGCTGTTATTGAACCCCGACCCCGTCTCGGTCGAACTACCACGCCGATGCTCAGCGGCCGTCAACAGATCCGTCGCCGTCGTCGCCGTCGCGTTCCAGGATTGCGATGCCGCGCTGCGGAGCGACTGGGTGTGCGTCTGCCCGTCCGAGAGCGCCCGGCTCATGCTGCTGTCGAACCCGGCGGTCCGCGTCGGCGTGAATGCGAGGTTCGAGATGCCCTGGCGGGTATCGAACGCGTTGGTCCCGTCCGCGAAGCCGTACGTCACGCCACCGTCGGCGTTGGTGAACGTGCCGACCGAATAGCCCGAATTGAACTTGGGCTGATCGTCGAACTTGTTCGCCTGGGTCATGCCCGACGTCAGGTTCTGGAATGAGGTATTGCCGTACGAGTAGTTGCCGGTGGTGCGCTCGGTCGCGGCCTGTTCGGCCGCGCTGTGCGCCGGTTGCAACATCGAGGTCGCATGCCCCGCGATCGCCATCGCGCCGCGCGCCATCCCGCCGGCGATGAACGGCACGCTCATCATCAGGAAGCCGGCGAGCGTCGAGATCGATTCATTGACGCTCGCCATGCCGTCCGAAACCAGCAGCGTCGGCCCGATCGGCGCCGCCGCGTGATAGAGGCTCGCCGCCCTGCTCATCACGAACATGTGCAGGATGACGTAGAGCGGCCCCCAGGAGGCGAGGTAGAAGAACCCGGTCGCATAGCCCTTGAGCGTCTGCAGGCCGGTCCTGGGGAACAGGAACAGCGGGAAAAGCACCGGGAACATCGCGTAGAATACGACCGTCAGGACGATGCCGAGAAGCGGCACCCAGGTCATCGCCTGCGTAGCGATCGAGGTGTAGGTGTTCTTGGCCTGGGCGTCCGCGCGCTGCGACGCATAGGCGTCCCACCCGGCGTCTGAGAAGCTCTCGCGCGCGGCCAGGAACGCGTCAATCATCGAGATCTGTTTCAGGTACGAATAGGCATCGGTCGAGGTGCCGTGCATCTGCGCCGCGACCACCGGCAGGTCATCGCGAATGCGCTGCGCCGCGATCGTGTCGGCGATGCCAGGATAGGCGTTCCTGGCGAACGGGATCAGATCCTTGTCGTAGGCCGTCTGCCACTGGGCATCCATGCGCGAATAGGCTTCGTTGCACGGGATTATCGAATTTTCGGTGGTGCCGGGACCGGTCGAACTGATCCAGCGCTGGCTGCGCGCCGGCGACCCCGGCCCGATCGACTCCCACAGGTTGCTGGTCTTGGTCAGGTCGTCCATCGCCTTGAAGCCGAGCAGCACGTCATAGAAGGTGCATTGCTTCAGATGCTCATCGAGGTTGGCGCGGAACACGCTGTCGGTGATCTGGAACGTGCGTGCCTTGTCCATCAGCCGCGCGCCGTAGATCATGCCGTTGTTGGTCAGCGCGAGCGCGTTGGGCATGACGAACACGGTCTCGGCCGAGCGCGTCATCCAGTCGCCGACCTGGCTCGTAAACGAGGCCATCACGCCCAGGCCCAGCGGCACGTTGTCGACCACCGAGGGCGCGAGCGCGGGGTTGATCCGGTCGGTCACCTTCACCGTGACGGTCGGGACCATCAGCATCATGTAGATGAGCGTCGACTGGAGGAACCAGTTGAACCACGCCCGCCAGTCGAGCGAGAAGGCGACGACGAACAGCGAGTAGATGAAGCCCATCACCATCACGACCTGGAGCATCGAGCGGTAGCCCCCGCCCCCGGTCCATGCCGCGACCGCGTTGAAGACGTTGACGATATATTCGCCCCCGCCGATCGTGAAGACTTCGAGCCCGCCCATCGCCGTCGCTCCCTTGCCGCCGTTTACCGCAAGCCCTGCGCGCTGAGGCCGCGTCCGAACCGGAGCGAAGCCGACAACTGCGGGCTCATGGTGTTCTTGAGGGTGGATTCCATGAACTGGGTGTACTGGATCACCCGGTAGGTATTGGAGATCTGCCCGGCCATCTTCTCGCTGCGCCGCGACAGCTCGGTCTTCACGCTGTCGACCTGGGCGCGCCACGCCTTGAACTCGTCGGTCGAGACGAACTTCGCGCCCGCCTGCGCCTGCGAGATCGTGTCCAGCATCCGGTCGAGCATCGACATCAGCATGTCGATCGCGACCATCTCGGCGAGCGTCGCGCGATCGCCGCCCGAGAGGCCCATGTGCGCCGCCTCGTTGACGACGAGGATCTTGTAGAGCGGGATCGACGTCATGCCCAGCAGCGCGATCTCGTCACCCGACAGCGCGGCGTTGGAGCGGATCTTGCCCGACATGCTGTCCATCGCCTTCAGGACGCGCGTACGCAGCGCCTCGTTGGTCGAGATGCTCAGCTTGGTGGGCGTGGGCTTCAGACACCCCTTGTCGTCGGTCGTGTCGCACTGCCACACATCGGTCGGTGCCGAGGCGGTGCCGTCGAGCAGCGCCTGATAGGTGTCCCAGCTGGCCGGCGCGATGAACTGGAACGCGCCCATGCTGTCCTTGGCCTTGGTCGCGTCATAGATGATCGTGCCGACCATCGTCATGAGGAACTCGGCATATTCGCGGGACGGCTTGGTCGCGCTTTTGGCGTTCAGCGCATACCAGGTGTAATTCTTCGACTGGACCAATTCGGCATCGTCGCCGGCACGCGCGATCGTATCCTCACGCTCGCCCTTGTTGGTGCAGCCGTGGCGCGCCGCAGCCGCGTCGGAGAAGAACCCCTTCGCCCCGCCGACCTGCTGGCAGATCGTCGAGGACGCCCCGTCCATCGCCGGCCACAGCGAGCCGACCGCCTGCTGCGCCGCTTCGCACGAGGACATGTTGAACGCGTTCAGCTGCTGCACGCGCTGGCTCATGTCCTTCATCACCCCGCCGATCTGCGCGGAGATGCTGTCGATCGCGAGCTGGAAGGCGAAGCCGATCGCGTTGTTGGCGGTCGCCTTGAGCATCGCCACGATCTCGTCGGCGTTGATGAACGAGAACGACCCCGCGAACAGGTCGATGCCACCGCAGCCGCCACGCGCGCTGGGGAGCGCGACGCTGACCGGGTTGATCGACTTCTGCGGAAAGCGGCTCCACAGCGAACCACCCGAGTAATAACCCGCCGACTGCCCCTGAAAGGCGGTCGGGCCGGTCACGTTGGCGGCCGCGCCCGACTTGTTGAAATAGCTGTTCATCTCGCCCTGGACGTCGGCCAGCGCCGGCGTCGCGACGAGACCGCCCAATGCGAGGATCATGCTGGCCTGCGCGAGAACCGCGGCGCAGAAGCGGACGATCGAGCGGACCATCAGAAGTCACTCCCGGGCTTGACGCTGGTCAGTGTGAAGATGCGGTTCATCACCTCGTCGGCCGCCATCACGCCGTAGCCGATCGGCATCGGCTGCTTGGTGACGGTGTCGAACAGGACGAGCGCGGGCACCTGCTGGCCGCGCATCCCCATCGCCTTGTACTGGCCGGTGTCGACCGTGTAGTTCGGGAAGGCGCGGGTCGGCCCGCCATCGAGCGAGATCGCCATGACGGTCAGGCCGAAACGGTCCGAGACGCTGCGCATGATCGGCCCGAAGGTCTCGCAGGCGGCACACGCCGACGAATAGAAATAGAACACGCCGTACCGCTGCGAGATCTGCGACAGGACGCGCTCGCGATCGGCGTTACGCGTATCGAGCCAGGTCCGCTTGCCCAGCTGGCTGACGGGGCGCTGGAGCGTGTAGTCGAGGTCAGGGTTCTGCCACACCGTGCGCTGCCACATGTCGGCGAACGACGAGGCGCGGTCGAGCTGCTCGCGCTGGAAGGCGATATAGTGGCTGATATTCTCGGGCGTCGGCTCGAGGATCGCCCGCGCCTTCAGTTCCTCGAGCTGTTTGGAGATCGCCGCCAGTTGCTCGGCCGACGACCGCGTAGGCTGCGCCGACCGCTGCTCGGCGGGCTTGGCCTTCGGCTTGTCGCAATAGAACCAGGTGCCGAGCCGCCGCTCGCGGCAGTAGAAGTCGTCGCCGGTCTGCGCCGCGACGCGGTCGGCCGAGCCGAGATCGTCCGCGCCGCCGTAGCTGTCCTGGCCGCCATCGCGGCCGTCGTCACCGACATCGCGGCTCGACGACACCGAATCCGGCAGCGGCGTCAGGTCCTGCGCCGTCGCCGGCGTCAGCACGGGCGACGCGACCGAGAGGATGAGAGCGAGGGTCAGGGCCTTGCGCATGTCAGTCGTCCTTCTTCTTCTGCTTTTCGCGATCTTCCTGTTCGCGGCGGGTGAGGTAGGATTTGAGCGTCCCGAGGAGCGACGGCTCCTGAAGCGACACGAGCTGCGCCATGTCGTCGGCGAGGATACGGAACAGGTTGCCGTACACCCCGATGATGAGGTTGCGGGCGTGCCGGCGCGGGTAGAGTGTCTCGCCCCGGCGCAGGATGAGATTGGCGCGGATCAGCCGCGCGATCGTCGGTTCGAGATCGGCGACGCAGAGCTTCGTATCGAACCAGCTGTCGAGCGTCGGGATGAGGAACCCGGCCGGGTGCGGTCCGGCGCGCAGGAGTGCGATCAGCACCGCGAATTCCGCGACCGAAAGGTCGGGAAACGGACGATGGTCCGACAGATGCGTCACGCCGGTCATTGGTTCTTCTTCGCCTCGTAATAGGCCTTGATCCGCTCCTGGATCTGGCGTGAGGTTTCGATCTCGTCGGGCAGCTTCGCGGCGTCGACGAACTCGGCATAGACCTCGGTGAAATCCATCACCGACAGATCGAGGCGCGAGAATTCGTCGAGCGTGAACCCCTTGCAGGTTTCCTTCTTGGCGCTGCCCCACGGCTTGTTGATCTGCGGGCGACCCTGTTCCTGCAGGATGCGCGACAGCTTGCTCTCGAAGCAGCAATAGGCCGTCTTCTTGGAGGTGCAGATGCCCAGCACCTTGTCCGAGCAATATTCGCCCAGCTTGTGGCACATCCCCATCCGGTCCTGCACGTCGAGCAGCTTCTCGTCGTTCGAGCACATGAACATCGTCAGGAACGGCGTCGCGAGCGCGGCGATCGCCACCGGCCCGCCCGCGATCGCGGCCGCGCCGGCAGCGGTCGTGATGAGGCCCGACGCCTTGCCCGCGCAGCAGTTGACCAGTCCGAACACCGGCTTGTGGCAGGTCTGCCGCTTGCCCGAGAACAGCGTCAGCGTATCGGGATCGAACTCGGCATTGGCCTGGCCCAGCGCGTGCAGCCCGACCACGGCGTCCTTGAACTCGGTCGACGCCTCGCGCTCGACCGGTTCGCATTCGCCGTCGATGCAATAGACGTCATCACCGCAGATATATTGCTTGGGACCGGTCGAAGGCGGCGTCGGGACCGGGCATTTGTAGACCTTCGTCGTGACCTGGCACGGACCGGACTGCGGATCGTCGAGGCACTCGTCACGCAGGAAGGTGCATTTCCCGCCGTTCTCCAGATCGCTGCAATCGGACGCCTGGGTGATGCGCTGACAGGTGAACGGCCGCGACCACGCCCAGCACGATGCCGTGACCGACACACCGTCGATGATCCGCGTCTCAGGCCCCTCGGTGCAGACCTCCGGGCCGGTCGCGGTGCAGGCGGTGTCGGACACCAGCGCCGGACAGCTTCCCTCATTGCGCGTCAGCGTGACCTCGCGCGTGCCTTCCTTCCTGAGATACACCGTGCCGGTCGCGTAATTCTGGTGGGCCGGGATCTCGGCCTGGGGTATTTCGGCCGAGCAGGAATAGAGCTGCGCGTTGGTGCGCATCGACGACTGCTTCTTGCACCATTTGCGATAGGACTCGACGTTGCCGCCGCCCGCCCCCAATTCGATCTGCGCATCGCAGATATGCGGCGTCCCCGCCTCGACCCGGCACAGGCCGGCGCTGACCTTGGCCTGCATGACGCTGTTGCGCGCGAACCCCTGGCCCTCGTTCTGGTCGCGCACGCCGTAGTAGAAGTACCTGAGCGTATCGACGATTACCGGGTCCATCCTGCCGGTGCAGGTCGCAGGCGTTTCCTCGAGCTTCGCGCCCTTGTTGCAGGTCGCCTCGTAATAATCGGTGGTGCCATTGGGCGGCAGCGGCTTGCAGCTGCTATCGACACCGCCCACCGACTGACCGGCCAGATAGCTGTTGGGGTCCTTCTCGACGTCCTGCGCGCGCGTGAGGTCGCCGGCGGGCACGGTCACGACCTTGCGGCCCGGATCGGTGACCAGCTGCCATGCCTCGTTAGCACCCGCAGCCGACCCGCCCGCCGCGATCAGCGCGTCGGGATCGTCGGCATAGGCTTCGCCGGGCTGCGTGCCGCTGCTGAAGCCAGGGATGGTCGAGGGAAGGTCGGTCGAGGAGATGATGCCGCCCGATGCCTGTCGCGCCGGGGTCGCCAGCGCCTTCGCCGCGGCGCGTGCCGCCGCCATGTCCCCTTTGGGATAGGTGTAGGTCGAACTGCTCGACTGCGCGCTCGGCTCGGCCGCGACAGCATTGCTCGACGCTGCGGGCTGAACCGTGCGGGCCGTGCTGGCGGTGGTCCGCGCGGGAGCCGCGCTCGGCTCGGCGACGCTGGTCACCGTCGTCCTGGCGACCGGCGCGGATGTGGGTGTGGGGGTCGGGGTGGGCTTGGGGGTCGTGTCGCTGAAGTAGGTGTAGTCGCCCAGGCCGTAGAAGTCGCCGACGCCCTGCTGGCCCTGCTGGGTGGACTGGGCCTGGGCGAGCGCCTGCGCTGCCAGGACCGGCGCGAGGAGACCGATCAGGAGGCGGCCCCCCCGCATGGTTCAGGGATTCCGGCCGAGATTGGCGAGCGCGGTCCGCGCGACCAGCGCGCCGGGACCGTTCTTGCCAGCGAACGTCTCCAGCGCGTAGCGCACGGTGACGTTGCCCTCGATGCGGTCGAACGGAGGCGGCGTCGTCTTGCAGGTGAGACCGTCGCACGGGGTGAAATCGCTCGACGAGACTACCATCGTCGGGACCGCGGTCACATCGAACGCGCGGAACAGGCGCGGGTCGATCCCGATCGAGGCGAACTGCTGGTCCTTTTCAACCACCTTGGAGAGCGCGGCGATGAACGCCTTCCCCGAATTGCCGGGGAAGCCACGGAACACCACGACACCGCCCGCGGCCGAGGTATCGGCGATGATACGCTTCAGCGCCTGTTCGGGCATCGAGGTGGACACGAACACCATGAACTGCGGCGCGGTGCCCTGGTTCTCCTTGAGGTTGGTCGAGGCGGCCTGGATCATCTCGTCGAAGTCGACCGCCCCCGCCGGCCCCGTGGGCAGGCTCGCCTTGTCGATCGTGCGCATCTGTTCCAGCGCGACCGCCTGGACGGTCTGCGCATCCTTGCGGAACGCGTCGCCGCGCCGCTCTACCTCGTTCACCAGCGCGGTCGCGTCCTGTTCGGACTTGGCCGATCGCGCGCGGATCGCGTCGAGATCGAGCCCCTCGACGGTCTGGGCGAGAACCGCGCAGCCGGTCCCGATCGAGGCAATGGCGAGCGCGGAGAGGAGGAACTTCTTCATGTCAGGTCCTCACAGCATGCAGCAGTTGCGCTTGCGCCAGAGCAGGTAGCCGAAGTCCTCGCCCTTGACGGGGAAGGCCCGGCCCGCATCGGGCGGGAGCGTCGTCGCGCCGATCGGCGAGCAGGCATATTTGCCGCTCACCGTGGGCGTCGGGTTGGTCATCTGGATGCGGTATTGCGACTTCTTCAGGATCGGCATGACGTACTTGTTGCAGAGCGCCTTCGATCCCGCGGTGCCCCAGGCCAGCCCCTGCCGGTGCATCTTGAACAGCAGCCGCTCGGCTGCGAGGCGCGAAGACTGGACCGGCGAATTATGCGCCGCGATGTTGCCGTTCATCGGGAACATCGAGCCGTTGCAGCCCGAGCACCAGAACATCGGGTCGATCGGCAGCTTAGCGCTCGCCGCCACGCAGTCGGCCGCGCAGGCGGCGACCGCGATCGGATTGTTGAACAGCGCGACCTCGGGGTTGATGAGCGTGGTCAGCACGTCGTCGTTCCACAAGGGATCGATCTCGGTCATGTAGGCGACGTCGAACGAGGCCTGCTCGAAGCACAGGAAGTCGGTCAGGATCTCCATCCAGTAGAGCAAGGGATAGACGTAATAATGCGCCTGCCAGTTGGCGCTGGCCTGGGTCGCCCCGCCCTTGATGAGCGGGCCGGTATACTGCCCCTGCCCGATATCGAGCCCCGGATTGAGGCGAAGCCCGCCCAGGTTCGGGAAACACCACGGCTTTGTGGTCACATCGACGAGCCGCGCCGGCTCCCAGAAGCCGATCGAGATGCCGATGCGCGGGATCGGCGAACCGCATGCGCAGACCGGCAGGCTCGGGTTCTTGGTGTCGGGTCGGCTTCCCGGCCAGATGTGCGCCCCGCCCACCGACAGCGGGAACAGACACGACCAGCAGACGTCGGTGATCGGGTTGACGAACTTGCCGGTGCAGTTGGCCGGGAGCGCGCTCGCCGGCGCCGGCAGCAGCGCGAACGCGGCAATCATGCCGAACAGAGCGAGCAGGCGGCGGATCATGCCCTGCCCTCCCCGTCCGGCTGCGCCGCGAGGCTCGCGTCGAGGAAGGCGTTATCGGCGCGGTTCTTGGCAATCACATAGACCGGCACGAGCACGACCAGCGCCATCACCAGTCCGGCAAGCGCGCCCCCTGCCCCGGCGCCGAGCGCGGCGCGCAGCGGCTGCAACGCGCAGATGGCGGTCGCCAGCGCGATCGCCGACCACAGGATCGCGAGCCGCATCGCCTTGAGGGCCGGCGTCTCGGGCGCGGCCATCGGCGTCCTGAGCATGTCGAGCCACATCATGCGCCCGCTCCCGGCATCTCGATCTCGCTGATCTTGAGCACCTGGCCCGCCGGTTCGACCACGGCGGGGACGCGCGCGATCCCGAAATGGCTGGTGAGCTTGCCCTGCTGGTCGAAGAAGAAGCGGCGCTTCTTCTCGCCCATACGGTTGAACGGCGAGCCGGCGACGAAGATGATCTTGGCATTCTGCGCGGTCCACCGCTTCAGCGCCCAGTCGACCTGCGCATCGTCACGGCCGTCGATGAACACGAGGTCGGTCTTCATCGCGACGAACGAGAGCGGATTGACGCGCTGCCCGGCGCGCGCGACGAGCCGGCCCTTCTGGTCCTGGATATCCTGATCGAGCACGATCGTCGGGTCGAACGTCCAGCTGCGGCTCTCGCGCACCGCGCCGATGCCGGCGACCGGAATCGGGTTGCGCACGCGCTCCTCGGTCTTCTCGCGGAGCGCCGTCTGCATACGCTCGATGCCGCCATTGGCCTGCAGCGTCTTGAGCCTGGTGTCGATCGTCGCCAGCAGGTCCGGCTCGGCGATCGCCCAGGTCTGGCCCATCACGCCGTGATCCTTTGCGAGCGCGCCCTGCACGACCGGCCAGGACGACGAGGCGACCAGCGCCACGCCCAGCGTTCCACCGAAGAGGCCCGCGCGCCGGATCACAGGATGGGTGTCCCGGTGCCGATGATCTGCTTCGCGCAGGCGAAGCCGATCTCGCCGTAGCGGCTGTCGAACCCGTCGGGGTGCGCGGTGCCGACATAATAGCAACCTTCGGGCACCCGTCCGACCGGCCCCGGCGTCAGCACTTCGCCGAAACGCGAGCGCGGCTTCATGTGGGCGACGCGAACGCCGTCGACATAGACCCATTCCCCGCGATGCTCGACCAGCGCGCCGGCCTCGCCGATCACGCGCTTGCCGAACGGTCCCGAATCCGGTCCAAAGTGGCGGCGCACCAGCTCGCCCTCGGGCGGCGCGAAGAACACATAGTCGCCCTTCGCGGGTACGCGGCCGCGCTGGATGAAGAACGCCCAGTTGGGGAGGCTCTCGCTGGCGTTTATCATGAAGGCGTGGGTCTCGCGCCACGCCGCGATCGAGTTGTAGCCGCCCCACACGATCCCGAGCAGCGCGACCGCGCTCCACTGGCGGACCCGCTTGACGATCAGCGCCTTTCGGGCCGCGCGGTCCCCGGCGACGTCAACCGCCGTGTGGGCCGCATGACCGACCCGCGCCAGCGCCTCAGTTGCCGCTGCCATCGACCCCTCCCGGCGCGGACTGGGTGACCGTCGCCTCGACCGGCGAGACCGGCGCAGGCCCGAACGGCGAAGCGGTCGGGACCGCCGCCCCTGGCGCGGCCGGCGCGACGTTCCCGGAGGCCTGGGGAAGCATCGCACCGACCGCGGGACCGGCCGGGGCGTTCGGCGCGGCCGCGGGGAGCGGCACACGCGCGAAGACCGCGCGGCGGATCTGGTCGGTGATATCGGGGACGTTCTTCGACAGCACCGCCTCGCCGACGAGGACAGTGGTGCCGCTCGCGCCGACCTTCTTCATCTCGTCGTCGAGCGCCGACATGAACGCCTGGGTCTGCGCGGCCACCTGCTGGGGCTGACCATTGCTGTGGCTCTGCGCCTGGACATATTCCGAGACGATGCCTTCGAGCCGGACGCTCGCCATCGGCACGGTCGCGGGCGGGGCCAGGAGATGCTTGGTCACCCACGCCCCCCACAGCAGCACCGCGACCGCCAGCGCGACCGCGACATAGGCGATGACGGGCAGCCCCTGCGGCTTGCGTCGGTCTACCTTGTCCGCGACCGGACGCCGCGGTGCCGCGCCGGCCGCGTCCTCACGGGGTGCCGGCGCCGGGGCGGACGGTTCCACCGCCGCGGACGCGGCCTCGGGACGATCGAGAACATCAACCATGACGGGGGCCTTTCGTGGAAGTGATGATCGCGCCGAGCAGGCGCACGCGGGTCACGGCGACGATGCCGAACGCGACCAGCCACACGACGAACAGCTGGTCGCCGAACGCCGCGCGGCGCGCCTGGTCGGCCGCGACGAAGCGCGTGCCGAGGTTGGCGACCTGCGAGAAGAAGCCGAGCGCGGTGAAGTCGCCGAGCATCAGGAAGAACAGGATCGCGACACCGAAGGTCGCGAGCAGCGTCATCGCCATCCAGCCCGACACGCGCAGCAGGATATAGCAGGCGTCGCCGATCGCGCGCGTGCCCGTGCGTTTCCAGTCGGTCGCAGCCGGCGCGTGCCAGTCGCGCTCATGCGTGAAGGCGTTCATTCCGCCGCCTCCACCCAGGGCTCGCCCGGAGGATTGTCTCGATATTCCTCGGGGAAGGCGACGCGCTCGATCGCCTCGTCCATCGAGCAGCCGAGCTCGATCAGATGCTCGATATCGGCGAAGGTCTGCGGGCTCGAGGAATAGAGCGTCGCCGAATATTTATCGAGGACGAGCCGCCCGACCGCCATCGATTCCGGCCCCTTGATGAGGATGTCGGAATATTCCGCGCCGTTGCGCTTCAAGGAACGCAGCAGGCTTTCGGTGTAGGGGTCCATGTCGAAGCGGCCGTGCTTCTGGAAATCCGAGATCGTGTCGGGTTTCTGCATCAGGATGACCGACCAGTCGGAGTTCTCCAGCGCCGCAAGGCTGCCTTCCGACTTGTAATAGTCGTTGAGAGACTGCGTCGCGGTGATGAGCGACGCGCCATATTTGCGGCAGGTACGGCTGTAGGTCTCGACGAAATCGGCCATCGACCCGCCGCGCAGCATCTGCCACGCCTCGTCGATTAGCAGCGCCTTGGGGATCTGGCGATCCATCCGGCGCATCGTCTGCGACGACATGAACATGATCGCAGTCAGCACGACCGAGCGCAGTTCCTCGCGGCTCGACAGGTCCGAGAGCTCGAACACGGTCAGCGCGTTCGACATGTCCACCGACGCCTCGCCGGTGAAGAAGCTGCCGTAGGTGCCCTTGCCCGAGAACGGGAACATCGCAATCGCGAGATCCGTGCCCTGCACCGAGCCGTCGGAGCCGAGCGCCTCGATCACGTCGTCGACGCACCCTCCCCTGCCCTTGGCCTCCCACACCTGGTTGACCGCGCGGTCGATCAGGCCGCGCTCGGTGTCGTTGAGCTTGTCGATGTGCCGGCCCATCTGCCCGATGATCGACTTGAGCATTGCGAGCGCGTCGACGAGATAGTCCTCGTCCTGCGCCACCAGCGTCTCGTCGATCATCGAGAACGGATTGAGGCTGAACCCGTCGCGTAGGCGAAACTCGACGAAGTTGCCGCCCAGGCTCTTGGCCATATGCTCGAACGAGCGGCCGTCATCGATCACGATGATCTTCGCGCCCACGCCGGCGAACGCCGCGCACAACTCCTGCAGCGCGACCGACTTGCCCGAGCCGGACTTGCCGAACACCGCGACATTGTGGTTGCCCGCCTTGTTCTCGAATGGCGACCAGAAGAAGGGCTGGCCGCGCCGCCCGATGAACATCAGGTGCGGCAGATGCCCGCCGAGATACTCGCCCTGGATCGGCAGCATGTTCGCCGCGGTCGAGGTCAGCATCGTGCGCAGCCGCTTCATGCGCTTCAGGTCGCTGTCGAGCCCGTTGCCCAGCGTCATCGGCAGGCACGACATGAACGCCATGATCTGGAGGAACCGCTCGTCGAGCAGGTCCCAACCGGCCGCCTTGTACATCGACTTGACGGTGCGCTCGTTGGCGTCACCCTGCCCCTTCGGGCTGATGATGCCGACCGCATAATAGGCCTGCACCAGCTTCTTGCCGAGGCGCAATTCCTGGGTGACATGCTCCCATTCGCGGCTCTGGTCCTTCAGCTGCGGGAGCAGCCGCGCCGACTTCGAGTCCGCGAGGCTCGACGTGCGCATGAACTTGTAACCGGCCTTCGACGAGGCGGCCTGTTCGTCCTGGTAACACAGGCACAGCGACGTGAGCGTCGGGCACCCCGGACGCAGCTTGTCGGAGAACATGTCGCCGATCAGCTTCTGCACGTCCCACGGCGCCCAGCGGTTCGGCAGGTTCCTGACCGAGAAGAAGCGATAGTCGAACGTGTCGGGCCGAATCTCCTGATACTGCGTCTCGCCCGACAGGTTCGTCACCGCGCGCAGCGGCTCGACCGACACCAGCAGGCGGTCGGCCTGGACGACGGTCTGGACGTCGCGCCGCACGCACTGGTCGGCGATCGGATCGAGGTCCGAATATTCCGAGACGTGGTCGGAGACGTCGAACGCCGGCGCGGTGATGTCGTCGATCAGCGCGATCAGATCGACCGGCTTCAGCCGGGTTGCCGGCATGTCGATCGACTGCAGGGTCGAGACGATGCTGTCGCGAACGCCGGTCAGCTCCTCGGGCGTCGCCTTGCCGCTGCGGATCGAGACCGACAGGAAGATGCGATGGTTGCGGACGTGGAACGGTCCGTCCTTCGACATCGACACCCATGCGCCGTGGCGCAGGAACGCCGATCGCCGCTCGGCGATCTTGCGATGGATGCCGCCCGCCTTGTAGCGCGGCAGCGCATATTGCGCGATCAGCGCGCCCACGCGCGGGCTCTGGAAGGCGAGCAACTGGACGCGCGCGCTGGGGGGCACGCTCTCGGACAGCATCTGTGCGATGATCTCGCCGGTGCGCTCGTCCGCGCCCATCAATGGCGCGAGTTCCAGCGCGAACGCGATGCTGTCGGTCTGGTAGAACAGGTCGTGCCGCGCGTCATAGCTGCGGTACGGCAGCCACTGCGACAGCATCGGCGCACCGTGCGACGGCGTGCCCTGATCGGGTGCGCGCGTATCGCCGAGCAGGCGCGCGATGAAGCCGGTCTTCGCCATGACGATCAGTCCTCCACGCGCGGCGAGAAGGTCGCTGGACGGTTGCCCGGCGCGCTCGACGCGAGTTCGGGCGGCGCCGGCTTCTGCGTCGCGGCGATCGGGACACCCTTGCCAGCAGCCGCGTCGCGCGCCCTGGCCCGCGCGGCCGCGACCGCTGCCGCACTCGGTGCGCCGACCGCGCTCGCCGCACCTGCAACCGCTGCCGGGGCGGCGACCTGCGCGACCTCGGCGGGCACCGGGGGAAGCGCGGCGATCGGCGCGCCGAGCTGCGAGAGGATCTCGGGGCTGACGTTGAGCGTCTGCGTCGCGGCGAGCGCCGAACCGTGGCCGTCGGTCGCCGCCAGCCACTGGCCGTTGTCGACCACCGCCTGCACCACCGCCGTCTCATGGAACCGCCCCGCGGCGTCGACATGCGAGGGGAACACGATCCGCAAGACCTTCTGCGGCCCGACCCCCGCCGCCTGCGCCGGCACAGGCGTCGAGGCATAGGCGATCCGCTGCGTTCCCCCGGTGTTGCGCGGCGGAGCCTGGTACGGTCCGGCTGGATGATAGCCGCTGTCGCCGGTGATCTCGGCTAGCGCCTTGTCATCGATGACGGTCGCCGGCGCGCAGCTGCCACCCTCGGGCGCGCCGCACGCGAACTTGCCCGAGATGTTGGTGCCCAGCGTGGTGCAGCTGGCGAGCAGTCCCAGGCTCGCGGTCATCGCCAGCGCGGCGATACGCTTTGCGCGGGCGTGCGGGCGATAGTCGGAAACCGGGCAGGCCGGCAGGCGGATCACGGATCGGGTCACGACTTGGCTCCCTTCAACCATTCGACGAGCAGGGCCTTGGGCCTGAAGCCCTCGATCACCGCCCCGTCGGAGCGGACGATGACGGGCGTCCCGTTGATGCCGTGCGCCTTGGCGAACGCCTCGTTCTCATCGAGACCGCTGGTGTCGCACTTCGCGCCTGCCGGGACCGGGTTCTGCGCATAGGCCGCGCGGACCGCCGCATGACGATCGCGGGCGCACAGCACCTGGTCGGCGATCTCGCGGCTTCCCAGCACCGAGATCGGTCGCTCGATCACGCGCACGTTCATCGTCTCGAGCGCCTGACTGAGCGCGCGGCAGTAGCCGCAGCGGAAGTCCGAGAAGACGGTGACCGTCTGCGTACCCGATCCCCAGGTGATCGCGCCCTTGCTCGACAGCCGCGACACATCGAGCGTGCGGGCGACAGCGGGCTGGGTCGTGACGCGCGCACCCGCCCGCGCCGCGCCTGCCTCGGGCGCATCGGGCGCGGCATTGGCCTTCGCCGCGCCGCCCACCAGCATGTCGGGATTAAGCGCGAGCAGCTTGGCGGCGGTCAGATCCTGTCGCGTCTCCATGTCATAGACGCGGCCGATGACGAGGTAGCGCGCCGACTTGTCGACGTAGAACAGGTTCGCGCCCGCCACGACCTCGCACAGCCCGTCGACCTTGGAACAGTCGATCGCGTCGACCTTCGTCTTGGGAAGCCGCTTCTGCAGCGCGACCTGGACCTGCGCGCCGATCGGCGCCTCGGCCGAGCCGGTCAGCAGCATCGCCGCCCCCGCCATCGCGCCGATCATGATAGTATTTGCCATGTGACCGCCTCCTCCCGGGCTCAGTTCTGGATGAAGACGCCTTCGAGGAAGACGATCTCGACATCGATGCCGGTCGGCATCTCGATGATGGGCTGGTACTGTTCGGCCCGCTCGATCAGGTATTTGCTGACCATGTCGGCCGACTGCGCGACGCCGTTGCCGATCCCGGCCTGAGCGATATCGCCGATGCCGAGTTGCTGGCGCTTCCCGTTGACAGTGACGTTGGTGCCCTGGAGCAGCATGTCGGTGTTGGCCGAGAAGCCGCGCCCGAACCCGCCTGCGATCCCGGCGATGAAGGCCTGGGTGACGAGCCCGCCTTCGCGACTGACGACACGGCCGCGCACGCCAGTCTTGCCGGCGAAGCTGATGAAGCCCTTGACGTCCGACACCGCGAACCGGCCATTGGCCTGCGGGCAGGTCATCCGCTGCAGCTTGACATAGACCTTCTCGGACGAGAGGTCGCCGCGCGCCGCACCGTTGATGACGCAGCCCTCGATCCGCGTCGTGAGCAGCTTGCCGTTCTGGTAGACCGAGCGCGCCGGGCCGGTGATGCGCAGGATCACCGGCAGCGGATCGGTCTGCGACTGGACCCCCGCCGAGGCGTCGACGCCGACGATGACCTTCGCCTTGGCGATCGAGTTGGGCGGCAGGTAATTGGGGCTGTCGGTGTAGCTGGTCGTGCCGCCCGAGATCCGTGTCGCGGTGCCCGACGGGCCGCCCTCGAACGATACCAGCTTGATCGAGCGCGACTGCGACACCGCCGCCGCGGCCGCCTCGCCCGCCGTCATCGGCGCGCCGGGGGTGCGGTAATTGGGCTGGCCGGGGCCGTACATCTGTGTCGGCGCCGGCGCGACCGGCGCGGCGTTACGCTGCGCGATCTGCTGGCGAAGCTGGTCGTTCTCCTGCTGATAGGCGCTCATGACCCGCTGGCCGTCGCTCGCCATCGACTGTTTCTCGCCCTGGAGCGCGGCGATCTGCGCCTGCAACTGCTCCATCTGCGCGCGCTGGCCGTCGACGCCTTTCAACTGATTGTTGATCGACTGCATCTGCGCTTCGGATGCGGCCTGCCATTCACGCTGCGACATGTTGCGGTTGACCATGTCGTCGGTGGTGATCTTCACCTCCTTCCCGTCGGTGCCGACCGGCTTCAGCTTGGCATCGTCACCCATGACGTACCAGGAGCCCAGCACCAGCGCGACGGCGCCGCCACAGCCGAGATAGAGCAGCTGCTTCTTGCGGACGGCATCGTTGCCGGCCATCAGCTCGCTGTCCCCGCCCTCCTCCGGCTCGGTATCGAGCTGCTTGGCACGGTTACGCTGGAAGATGTCCCTGAGGCTCATGGCCGCACTCCGTTGGCGAGGCCCGAAGGCGTGACGATATAGGCGGTGGTGGCTTCACCGGGCTTGAGGTTGGGGTTGGCGACCGAGACCGCGATCGCGTTCGACGGCGCGATCGTGCCCTCGCCCAGCGCGACCGGCACCTTGCCCCGGTTCTCGATCCTGAGCGTGCGGCCCGCGAGGCTGGCGCCGCGATATTCGGCGACCATCTGGACCTTGAGCGCGCCGATCATCACCGGGTCGGTGACCGCCGGCCTGACCTCGAACCCTTCGAGCGGCGCGGACTGGAACATCGCCTGGACAAGCGTGGCGGACGCCTCCTGCGGCGATGCCGCGACGGCCGCGACCTGCGTTTCCGCGGCGCCGCCGATATCCTTATTCTCGACGAACACCTGCTGCGCGTCGTCACCGGCGAGGCGGCACGAGAATTTGTAGACATAGCCCTTCGACGTGGTGCCGAAGAACGACACGTTCGGCCGAGAATAGGCTTCCGGGACCGACACATAGATGTCGCCCCGGGTCGGTTCGTTGACCACGGTGAAATCGTCGGTATCGACCCCGGTGGTCAGCTTCGAGACGCTGGCGAAGCGATCGTCCTTGAGGCTGACGCGGGTCAGCCCCGACTTCGACATCGTGCAGGCGACCTCGCTGTTGTCCTTCGCCAGCACATGCTCGTCGGCAAAGGCTGGCGCGGCGAGCACCATTCCGCCCGCGACGATCATCCCTGCCCCGATCAGGCGCGATAGCGAACACAGGCGCGATGCGAAGGCGGTCCCGCCCCCGATCAGCCCGACTGCGACCCAGGCGGTCATGCGTCGTCTCCGATGGTTGCCGCGGCGTCCTTGTCGGCCTTGGTGACCATCCCGAAGCCCTTGAGCTGGAGAGTCAGGCCGCGATACGCCCAGTAGAAGCGGAACGTCTTCGGCTCGGCGGTGACCGACTTCGAGCCGACGACGGTGTGCAGCGTGCCGGTCACTTCCGAGGTCAGTTTCTCGGTGTCGACCTTCATGCCGGCGAGCGTGAAATACTGGCTGATGCTCGATCCGCGCTGCTCGTTGAGGATCTTCATCAGGTCGCGCTTGAGCGAACCATGTGCTTCCGGCGTGGCGATCGCCAGGATCGAGTCCATCCAGTATTCGAGATTTTCGGGCGAGCGGTTGAGCGTCATCAGCGCGGTGTCGCGCGTGACCATCTCCAGATACTGCTCGCTGACCCCGCTCGACGACAGCGTCAGCGGGGAGCGGACGATCGGCTGCAGGACGATCTCCCGGTCACGGGTCGCGCCGACCAGGAACAGCAGCACCACGAGGCCCGCGAGGACCAGCGCGACGATGCCGAGCATGTTGCGCTGCTTGAGGACGCGCTGCGACTGCGCGAGACCGACAGAATAATCCATTTAGCCCACCATCACGCGAAGGTGGGAGGGCGGTGTCGCCTTCAGCCCGGTAAAACTCGACGGCAGGTGCCAGTAGGCCATGTGGAGAATCCACGACGTGGCCTTGCCGGCTTTGAGTTTCCGAAAACCCCACCAGCCGAGCAACGAGACCATCAGTCCGATCACGACGTGCTGCGACAGGATCCCCCAGATGAAGGGGATCGCCATCGCGAGGAACTCGTCCAGCGTCCAGAAGCCGATCAGCTCCGGGTCGTCGAGATGCGAAGGGATGGTGTACCGGTCCATAAGCTAAGCCGCCCTCCCAGCGGTTGATCCAGCCGACGCCTCAGATCGTCGCGGTGACGGTCGAGGTGACGATCGGGATACCCGTGCCCGCGCCGACGCCGACGGCGACGGGAACGGCCACCTGGCCCAGGCTGAAGCGGCCCGACGCCAGCGCGACGATGCCGCCCGCGAGGCTCATGACGGTGATGATCTTGCCGCCCGAGCCCTCGAGGAAGTCCGTGAACTTCGTCAGCGCGGTATTGAACGTCGTGTCGGCGCCGGCGAACGCCGCCGACGCGCCCAGGACCATCAACATCGCGATGATCGCCAGGCCGAGAAGGACACCATTGATCTGGCCACCCTTCGGCATTGAAAGTGCAGACATGCTCTTTCCCCTTGGAAGACGAAGCACAAGCGCGTCGTCTCCCTAAGGATTTCGCAAGTATTGACCCTCGACAAGACGGAAAAAAATTACCGTATCGACTTTGACTGCGGGAAAGCCCGACTACGCATTTCCGCCAAAAAACTGACGCGATGAGTCTGCAGACAAACATAGAGCAGGTAATTTTTTTACCACCTGCGGAATTTTTTTACCGCCTTCGTTGCGAAACTGGAATGACCATCCCCGGTCGTGCGGCAATGATTGATTCGAGAAACTATCAATCCAGATGGTATGCGCTCGTCCGCACTCGGGTTATCCGTTCCCCATGTCGAATGTGATCTACGCCTTCCGGGTCAGCGATGAGCTGTTCCGTCTCACAACAGAAGCGATCAGAACCCGGTCGCTGGCAACGCGACGGTTTGAGACCGTTTCCTCTACCGCCCTGTATGGACTGGAGAAATTCCTGGATATGCCGGATTTCGAACTGATGCTCGAACGCGCCTCGACGATCGAGGACAATGGTGAAAACCGGGTCGGTTTCCGCATTCAGATCGATCAGAAGGCGCTTTTCCAGGCCGCGCGGGACAGGGCCACTACCGACCCCACCACCCCTGCCACAGCGCGTTTCCTGCTCACCGTGTCGATGCTGTGCGTCTTCGATTGTGCAATTCGTCGAAAAGTTCCGACTAACGCTTAAAAAATATTGACAGCCTCTCGGGCTATAACCGTATATAGCGCCCAGAAGGGGGGTCGTCATGACTGACCAGAGGGATGCAGCAAGCCGACAGACCGAGACAGACTTCTACTATCCGCTTATCATCGAGCAGTGGAATCGCCGTGGCGTAACCAATGTCGAAATGGCCCGGAGACTCGGGAAAAGCGTCAGTCTCATCGGAAAGGTCAAATCCGGTCGCGCCAGCTTTACGGCCGCGATGCAGATAAGGGTCATGGAGATCCTGGAGATCGACCGGCAACGTGCGTTTCTTGCCGCAGTCTGGATGAAGACGCCCCTCGCCTATTTCGATGACAGCTTCGACAAGATCTACCTCGTCGCGTGCCGCTTCGTCGAAGCTTCCTGCCCCCAGTTACTGTCGCTCGCCGAGCAGGTGAAAGGCGATGGGCTTGCTCCCGAAGCGATCGAGCGGGTTTTGCAATCCATCCTGATGAACATGCTCAATTCGGTTCCCCCGCCCCGGACCGGAGCAAACTGAACCAATTCCGGTGGTGAACTCCGTTCCCATCAAACGAGCTTTGGAGAGTGACACCTGTTTCGCTTAGAGGGCGATATGGACTCTCAGCCGAAACCCGCGCGGTCGACCCTGTCGATGCGCCGCAAAAAAGAACGCGAGGATGCTGCGGGTTACAAGCGGTCCACCTATGCGCTCTCCCCTGCATCGCTGCGAGTCGCGGACGAGATCCAGCGTCGCTATCAACTTGGCTCCCGCGAGGCCGCTATCAACGCACTTCTCGAACTCATCGACCGCGATCTGTTCCTGTGGCACGACATCCTTGTGTCGGAACGGCGATAGAGGCCTCTGATGGATCTGCGCACCAGTCCGCCAGCCGACGAATCGGGTCATGCCATTGTCGATTTTCTCGACGAGCATCGACTGCCGCACAGCCCCGAGAATTACGGCTTCGCTCACACCTATTTCGAAGGTGCTGACGAGGCCCATTTCATGGCCGTCGCCAATCTGATCGACGGCGGTTATCGCCTCAGACAGGAAGACGTGCGAGCGATTTCGGCACCAGCGGATCTCCATGGCACCGCGACGACGATCGGTGAGCTTTCCACGGAGGTCATGCACATCATCGGGGCAACCGCCCAGGAAGCCAATGCCTTCGTCAAATCGCTCACGCTCACCGCGGCCGAACTGGTCTCGACAGACGGCAACATTCACAGCGCGGTCGCTCGGATGACTGCCCAGGCCGAGCGCGCCGAGGAGCGGTTGAAGCAGATGAGCCTTCAGACGGCGCTAGTCCGCGAGCGCCTACGCTCGCTGGGCGTCGATACCGACATCGATCCTGCTACCTCGCTCCTCAACCGCATCGCGATCGACTCGGTGCTCACCGCCGCACTCGAGCGGGAAGGCCCTACCCTTCTTGCGCTGGTTGCGCTCGATCAGGTCACCTCGATCGGGGCGGCTCATGGGATCGGCGTCGTCGAGCGGGTCCTGCGCGCGCTGGGCCAGACATTGCGGGATCATTGCATGCCGCACCGGGTCGGCCGCTGGGAGGCAAAGCGGATCGCCATCGTGTTCGACAACTGCGACCCCGAAGCCGCCCGCGATATGCTGAACGCAGCCCGCAAGGCATTCTCGAGGCGAAAGCTGCAGCGCGTCGAGAATGAGACGCCGATCGGCGAGGTGACATGCTCGGCGGGTCTCGTACTCGCCCCCAACGCTGTCTCCGAGGATCTGATTGCAGACGCAGCCGATGCGCTGGCACGGGCTTCGAATGGCTTGGGCAACCGGGTTATTCTTGAGCAGCCAGCTGCGCGCCCATTCCCGTGATACGCCGCACGCGTCGGCACCGCAGCTATCGCGCGGGAAAATGCCTGTAAAAGGTCGAGATCGAGACGCCGATCGCGCGCGCGATCTCACGCGACGACATCTCCGTCTTGAGCAGCTTGGTGGCCGCGTTCCGGCGCTCTTCGGTCATCATCGTCTTTCGCCCGCCGAACCGGCCCTTGCGCCGTGCGACGGCCAGCGCAGCAGTGGTCCGCTCGCGGACCAGCTCGCGTTCCATCTGGGCCATCGCCGCCAGGATGTTGAAGACGAGCCGCCCCGCCGTTCCCGAAGTGTCGATTCCATCGGTGATCGAACGCAGCCCGATCCCCTTCTCGTCGAGGTCGGCCGACAAATCGACCAGCCCCTTCATGGTGCGGCCGAGGCGGTCCAGCTTCCACACGACCTGTCAATCGGCGTCCAAAAAGGACCCCCTATCGGCGTGCAAAAGGGACCCCCTTCGTCAAGCAGCGTGACGGGTATGGGGGTCGCACCGTTCGCGCTGGTTGCGGC
>Ga0233425_10001727_pt1 | contig 46824 bp, 37 predicted proteins | sample Watercolumn_Towu_2_FD_181712 | JGI IMG/M metagenome (GOLD analysis project Ga0233425, IMG submission 181712) | Freshwater microbial communities from Lake Towuti, South Sulawesi, Indonesia - Watercolumn_Towuti2014_140_MG | ecosystem: Environmental > Aquatic > Freshwater > Lake | place...
AAAAGCGACTGCTTCAGTTGGTAGCCCACGTCCTGGCCGTGCTTCCAGGGATCGAGATAGGAAAAGACCCGGCCCAGCTTCTTGGGATCCCGCAAAACCATAACGGTGGCCAGAAAAACGCCGCCTCCCAGGGCCAGCAGGATATGGGTGAGGCGGGTGCCGCCCACGAAGAGCATGACGAAGACGATGGAGGCGATGGTGATGGCCGTGCCGAAATCCGGCTCCAGGCCCACCAGGACGATGAAGAGCCCGGCCACCATCATATGGGGCAGGAAGCCGATGGAAAAATGCTTCATCTTATCCTGCTTCTTGGTCAGCGAATAAGCCAGGAACAGGGCCACCGCCAGTTTGGCGAACTCCGAGGGCTGCAGGGTGAAGGGGCCCAGCTTGAGCCAGCGGGCCGCGCCCCGGACCTTGCCGCCGATGCCCGGGGCAAAGACCAGGACCAGGCTGATCAGAGAAATGAAGAGAAGGGGATAGACCCAACGCTGCAAACGATGGTAATCAATGGACCGGCCCAGGAAGAGAGCCCCGATTCCCAACAGGGCGTACATCAATTGGCGCTTGATGAAGAAATACGGATCCTGGTACTGGGACTGGGCCATCACCGTGGAGGCGTTGAAGACGATGGTCAGGCCCAGGCCCATAAGAGTAAGGGAACTGACCATGAGGATGCGGTCGTAAGCAACCGCCCCGGTCTCAGGATTTGCCTGCATCCCGTAGTTCCTCCACCATTTTCCGGAAGGTTTCACCCCGGTGGGCGTAATCCCGAAACATATCAAAACTGGCGCAAGCCGGGGACAGAAGCACCACTTCCCCGGGCGCGGCCAGCTCAAAGGCCCGGCCCACCGCGGCCTGCATGTCGTCGGCCAGATACGCGGGCGCCAAGCCGTTCCAAGTCTTGGCCAGCAGCTCCCGGGTCTCCCCCATCAGGACCAGGGCCTTGACCCTTTCTTTGATCAGGGGGGCAAGGACGCGGAAATCGCTGTCTTTATCCCGGCCCCCGGCAATGAGGACCACCGGCTGCTGGAAAAAGGTGAGCGACCGGGCCACCGCGCCCACGTTGGTGCCCTTGGAGTCGTCATAAAAATCGACGCTCCGGATCCGGGCCACCCATTCGATGCGGTGGGGCAGACCCCGGAAACGGGCCAGGACCTCCCGGCAGGCCGCGGGCGAAGCCCCCGCGTCCAGGGCCAGAAGGAGCGCAGCCATGACGTTTTCTAAGTTATGGCGGCCCTGGAGCAGGATTTTTTGTCCCGGGAAAAGTTCGTCCATCTGACCCGGAAGGCAAACCCGCAGCGCGCCGTCTGCCAGCCAGGCTCCTTCCTTCAGGGTATGGCAGGAAGAAAAATAGGATACCCGTCCTTCTCCCTCCCCCAAAGGCCGCACCGCGGGATCGTCATAGTTCAGGACTTTTAGATCGCCGGGACCATAACCCTGAAAGAGGCGGGCCTTGGACGCGATATAAGCCGGAAAATCCGGGTATCGGTCCAGGTGGTCCGGGGAGATGTTCAGCAGGGCCGCGGCCCTAGGATGGAAGCTGGGCGCGGTGTCCAACTGGAAGCTGCTTACCTCCAGGACCAGGAAGTCGGCGTCTTTTTGGTCAGCCAGCAAAGACACCATCGGGGTGCCGATATTCCCCCCCACTAGGGGCTTGAGGCCCGAGGCCCGGAGGAGCTCCCCCATCAGGGTGGTGGTGGTGGTCTTGCCGTTGGTGCCGCTCACCGCGAGCACCGGCAGGGTGAAAAAATGGGAGGCCAGCTCCAGCTCTCCCCAGACCGGGATACCCGCGTCCTTGGCCGCGGTAATCCAGGGAAGCTCCGGAGGCACGCCGGGGCTGAGCAGTAGAAGGTCGTAGCCTTGCCGGGAAGGTTGCGGCACGCCCAATTCCTCCTTGACTCCCAGGCCTTGTATCTCCCGGCGCTGCTCCTTAAGGGCCGCGGCCGGGGCCGTATCGGTGACCGTCACCCGGGCCCCGGCCTGGGCCAGGAAACGGGCGCAGGCCACCCCGGTGCGGGCCAGGCCGACCACTAGCATCTTTTTCCCGGCAAGCTCCATATCTGTTTGCAAATATTCGCCCCGACCGCCGGCAGCTCTTTCTTGGTTACCAGCGCTTTCCGATGCCCGGCAGGATGCCGTCTGCTCCCGTACAGGAGGAATAACAATCCACCGCCTGCCGTCTGGGAGTGCCCGGATCTCGGCGGGAAGCGTCATACCAGTCCTGCACTACCGCCCAATGTTCTGCCAGGTCCTTATTCTCTTGCAGACCGCGTTTAAAATCATAACCAAGCCCTGCAAGGCTGACTATCTGCTGGAGCTTATGCGTATAGAAAATCAAAATGTTTCATCCCTCTTAAGATACACGCTTTAAATGCGCATTCCCTTGCCAGAACCAAGCGCGCCCAGCGCCAGCCTTCCCGGGGAAGGGCCTCCCTCCCTTCCCCGGGAAGAGTTGAGATCAGGTTGAGCATTGGCAACCCACCAATTGGCAAGTGAGAGTCCCCCAAGTTACCTGACGCCCCGCGGCCCCCACAGACCGGGGACGGTGCTGCCACGGTCTTAAAAAAATCCGGATACAAGCTCCCTAAAACGGCCCTGTGAGCGATTTCCAGAGGCCTGCCCTCCCGGGGGAGAGCGCGTAACATCCTCCCCCGGGAAGGATTAAGATTAGGTTGGGCGTTGGCAGCCTACCGGTTGGCAAGTTAGAGTCCCCCGAGTTACCCGAACGCCCCACGGCCCCCCACAGGCCCGGGACGGTGCTGCCTCAGACGTAAGTGGGCACTGCCCACCTATTCCTACCTTAACTTCAGGAAACTCAAGGAAATCAGCCCCAGGATCAGGGACAGGATCCAGAAGCGGACGATTACCTTGGGTTCCGGCCAGCCCTTCAGTTCGAAATGATGGTGCAGCGGCGCCATGCGAAAGACGCGCTTGCCGTTGGAGACCTTGAAAAAGCAGACCTGGATGATCACCGACAGGGCCTCCACCACGAAGATGCCGCCGACGATGGCCAGGAGGAATTCCTGCTTGACGGCCAAGGCCGCGGTGCCGAGCACCCCTCCCAGGGCCAGGGCGCCCACGTCCCCCATGAACACCTGGGCCGGGTAGGAGTTAAACCACAAAAACCCCACGCCCGCGCCCACTATGGCGGCCAGAAAGATGGAGAGCTCTCCCACCCCCCGGATATAGGGAATCTGCAAGTACCCGGAGATGATCTTGTTACCGGCCAGATAGCAGAGGATCATAAAAATGCCCGCGGCGATGGTCACCGGGCCGATGGCCAGGCCGTCCAGGCCGTCGGTGAGGTTCACCGCGTTGGCCGCGCCCACGATGATGAAGACTGCCATGGGGATGAAGCCCCAACCCAGATCGGGCTGCACCTGCTTGAAAAATGGCAGCGTCAGGGTGGTGTTGAATCCCGGGGTGTAGTACAGCCAAAAGGCCGCGCCCATTGCCACCACGGATTGGGTCACCAGCTTGGCCCGGCTGCTCAAGCCGTGGTTGTGCTTCTTGATGATCTTGAGATAGTCGTCGTAAAAGCCGATGAGGCCGAAGCCCAGGGTCACCAGGATCAACAGCCAGATATAGGAATTGGCCAAGTCGGTCCAGAGCAGGGTGGCGAACAGGGCGGTGAAGATGATCATCAGGCCCCCCATGGTGGGGGTGCCGGCCTTGGAGAAATGGGACTGGGGGCCGTCCTCCCGGATATACTGGCCCACCTGCATTTCCTTGAGTTTGCGGATAAACCAGGCGCCGATGACCAGGGTGATCATCAAGGCGGTGAGCACCGCGAAGATGCTGCGGAAAGTAATATAGCGGAAGACGTTGAAGCCCCCGAAAACCGTTTTTAAAGGATATAAGAGATGATACAGCACTAACCTGTTTCCCCCGGGCAGGTGCGATCCTGTATGGGCCTCACCACCCTTTTCTTATTGAGCTTTGCATTCTAATAAATCGGGCGCTGCCCGCCATTTTCCCCGTTGGTGGGTATTTCCCACCCTACATTTATGACTCCGCCAACAGGGCTACCAGCCCCTCCATGTGCATGGATCTGGAGCCTTTCACCAGCAGCCAGTCCCCGGCCCGGAGATAATCTTTGAGCACCCGGGCTCCTTCGGCCAGGCTGTTCACCAGCATCACCCGCTCCAGGCCCGCTTCCCTGGCACCCGCGGCCGTTTCTTTGTTGAACTTGCCGTAGACCACCAGGAGGTCCACGCCCGCGGCCGCGGCCGCGGACCCCAGGTCCCGATGGGCCTTAACCGAGCCGTTGCCCAGCTCCAGCATGTCCCCCAGGGCCGCGGCCCCGCGGTTACGCTCCCGCAGTTCCTTCAAGGTGTTCAGGGCCATGGCCATGGAGCCGGGATTGGCGTTGTAGCAATCGTTTAACAGGTGCACCCCGGAGGGCAGCGTCAGAATCTGGGAGCGCCGGTGGATGGCCTGGAAATCCGCCAGGGGCCGGGCCGTCTTCTCCGGGTTCATCCCCAACGCCAGGCCGATGGCGCTGGCCGCCAGGGCGTTGTACAACTGGTGCAGGCCCGGGACTCCCAGGCTCAGGATCCAACTGCGGCCTTCGAAAGAGACGCGGGCCGTCTGGCCGTCCCAGCCCCGGACCCGGCGGCCCCAGGCCCTTAAATCCGCGCCGGATTTCAGGCCGAACCCCAGGGCCCGGCCGGGATAATCCTTGGCCAATTCCGCGGGCCGGGGATCGTCGGCGTTGTAAATCAAGGTGGCGTCCCCTTCCAGGGTCTCCAGCAGCTCCCCCTTGGCCCGGGCCACGCCGGTGACGTCGCCCACGCCTTCGGTATGGGCCGGGTGCACGTTGATGAGCGCGCCCACCGTGGGGCGGCAGATCTGGGTGAGGCGCCTGATCTCCCCGAAGCGGTTCATGCCCATCTCCACCACCGCGGCCTCATGGCTGGCGTCCAGTCCCAGAAGGGTGGCGGGCAGGCCGATGAGGTTGTTCAGGTTCAGGGTGTTTTTCAGCACCCGGAACTTCGAAGAGAGCACCGCCGCGGTCATCTCCTTGGTGGTGGTCTTGCCGCAACTGCCGGTGATGCCCACCACCGGGATGTTGAAGCGGTCCCGCCAGGCCCGGGCCAGGTCCCCCAGGGCGGTTAAAGTGTCGGCCACGGCAATGACCGTGACGTCCGCAGGCGGGCGCAGATGCGCCTCCATTGCCCCGGGATGGCAATGCCGGCCCATCAAAACCCCGCGCACGCCCCGGCGCAAGGCCCCGGGGATGTACTCATGGCCGTCGTGGCGCTCCCCCATCAGGGGGATAAAGAGCTGCCCGGCCTGGCAGGTGCGGGAATCGGTGCTGACGCCGCAGAAAGTGGCGGACGCGCCTTTCTGCACCAGGGCGCCCTTGGTGGCGGCCAAAATCTCCGGAATGGTGAACAGGGCCTGCATCAGCCGTGATACTCCTTCAGGGCCTCCAGGACTTCCTCCCGGTCATCGAAATGGAGGCGCTTGCTGCCCCGAATCTGGTAATTCTCATGGCCTTTCCCGGCCACCAGGACGCCGTCCCCGGGTTTGGCCAGTTCCACGGCCAGGCGGATGGCCTCCCGGCGGTCCGGGACCACCAGGTAGCCGGACTGCCCCTTCCTGGCCGCGGCCGCGGTGACCCGGGGGACGTTCAGGGCCTTGAGGCCCTCTTCGATATCCCGGATGATGTCCTGGGGGTCCTCGCTCCGGGGATTGTCGCTGGTGACCACCGCCAATTGGGAACCCCGGGCCGCGGCCTGGCCCATCTGGGGGCGTTTGCTCCGGTCCCGGTCCCCGCCGCAGCCGAAAACGGTGATCAGGCGGGTAAAGCTCAAGGCCCGCAAGGCCTTCAAGGCCGAAGCCAGGGCCGCGGGAGTGTGGGCATAATCCACGAAGACCGCAGGACCTGCTTCGGGTCCGAAGCGCTCCAGGCGCCCCGGAACCCCTTTGAGCGCGGCGATGCCCCGGGCCGCTTCCTCGGGGCTTAGGCCCAGGGCCAGGGCCGTGGCCGCGGCCGCCAGGATGTTGGCCAGGTTAAAAGGGCCCACCAGCCGGGATTTGATCTCCACTTCTCCGGCAGGCGTGGCGAGCCGGGCCTCCAGGCCGTGGGTCCGGAAATTCGCGGTTAAGGGCCGCACCTGGCTCCTGGGATGATTGCCGTACGTGAGCGCGGGCACGGAGACCCGGCGGTGCAGCTCCTCGCCCCGGGGGTCATCCAGGTTGAGGACCGCGATGCCCCCGGAGCCGCCGTTGGCCAAAATTTCCAGGAAGAGACGGGACTTGGCGGCGAAATAGTCGTCCATCTCCCGGTGATAGTCCAGATGGTCCTGGGAAAGGTTGGTGAACACCCCCGCGGCAAAGAGGGCGCAGTCCACCCGCCTTAAGTCCAGGGCGTGGGAGGAGACCTCCAAGAAGACGTGGGAGACGTCTTCCCCGCGCATTTCCCGGAGCAGCATTTGCAGGTCCAGGGATTCGGGCGTGGTCACCGGGGCCGGCCAGGTGCGCTCTCCCGTCCGGTAATTAACGGTGCCCACCACCCCCACCCGGCGGCCGGCCGCGGCCAGGATGGCCTCCAGCAGATAAGTGGTGGTGGTTTTGCCGTTGGTGCCGGTAATCCCCACCAGGACCAGTTCCTTGCTGGGATGGCGGTAAAACGCGGCGGACAGGTGCGCCAGGGCGTAACGGGCGTCGGGCACTCGAACCACCGTGATTCCCGGGGGCGGGGCCAAATCCTGTTCGGTGACGATGGCCTTGGCGCCGCGGTTTAGGGCCGCGTCCAGAAAACGGTGGCCGTCGGTCTTGGCCCCTTTCAGGGCCACAAAAACGCCGCCGGAGACCACTTCCCGGGAGTGGTAGGCCACGCCGGGGACGGGCATCCGCTCATCTCCGAAGATGCGGCAGCCTTCCAAACCGGCCAGGAGCTCTATTAATGTCCGGGTGTCGCTCTGCATTCTCCGTACCGGTCCTTGTTAAGGTCTAATCGGGAAGAAAGGTCAGGGTAATATTTCCCTGATTCCGGAATACCGGCCCCGGCTACCAGGGTGATGGCGAGAAAGGTTTCTTCAACCGGTTTCTAATAATCCTATAAAAATTTTGCCTCCCTCGCAAGCCGTACGGTACCGGGGCTTCAAGACTGGGACCGGAACCTCACCCGGCAGGTGGTGCTGGGGTTAATGGCGGTTCCGGGCGCCGGTTCCTGGCTGACTGCCTGGCCGCTGCCCTCGAAGCGGCACCGCAGTCCGGAACGGTGCAGCACGTCCAAAACCTGGCGGATGGTCAAGCCGCTTAAATCCGGCATTACTTGCAGAGGTTTTTTCGGGATCGCCTGGGGCGCTTCCGGTATCTTGGTCAGTGCGATTTGCGTCGGCGGTTTCACCGGCTGCGGCGCCGCAGCCTTCGGGGCCCAGGGCTTGGCCTCGGGCAAGGTGTGGGCTGCAGCGGGAGACGGCAACAAGCCCGCCAGGATGGTTTTTTGTTCTTCACCTTGGGGATAATGCCCCAGGAAACGCAGGGACTGGGCCGCAATCTCCCGGAATATGGGGGCGGCCACCACCCCGCCGTAAATCGCGCCTTTGGGTTCATCAATAATCACGGCAATGGCCAGCTCGGGTTTGTGGGCCGGCGTCAGACCGATGAACAGGGCCTGAAATTTGCTGTGGGAATAAGCCCGGCCCACCAGCTTCTGGGCCGTGCCGGTCTTGCCGGCCGCGGTAAACCCGGGAGGCGCGGCCGTTTCCGCGGTCCCGCCCTTCTGGGTCACGGTCTGCATAATTTCCAACATCAATTTCGACGTGGCCGGAGAAAGAACGCGGCGGATGGGCCGGGGCTGAAATTCTTTGACCTTCTCTCCGTGGGGGTCGACGATCTCCTTGACCAGCATGGGCTCCATGAGCACCCCGTCATTGCCCATGGCTGCCAGGGCCATGGTCAATTGCAAGGGGGTAACGGAGACCCCCTGGCCAAAGGCCAGGGTGGCCCGGTCGATGGCGGCCCGGGTGGTGCGCAGATTTTTCAGCAACCCGGCATTTTCTCCGGGAAAGAAAATGCCGGTTTTGCTGCCGAACCCGAAGGCTCTGAGGTAGTGGTCCAAGCGGGCGGCGCCGGTGCGGTTGCCGATCTTGGCCGATCCGATATTGCTGGATTTCTGAATAACCTGCTGCACCGTCAGGGTCCCGTAGGGATGGGCGTCATGGATCACTTCCTTGACACCCAAACGCCAGGTGCCGTTTTCACAGTGGAATTTATCCCCGGCCTTGACCACCTGGGCGTCCAGGGCCGCGGCCGCGATAAACACCTTGAAGGTGGAACCAGGCTCCAGGGCATGGGTGAGATGGCGGATGCGGCGGTGTTCTTCGGGATATTGGACATAGCGGTTGGGATCCACCGCGGGCGTCTGGGCCAGGGCCAGGATCTCCCCGGTCCGGGGTCTGACCACCAGGGCCAGGCCCCCCGCGGCCTTCCAGTGGGCCACGCCCTTGTTCAGTTCCTTTTCGGCGATATACTGCAGGGTGCTGTCCAGGGTGAGGACCACATTGTTGCCGATGACCTCCGGGTCCCAGGCCTTTTCCCCGGTGACCACGATCCTCCCCCGGGCGTCCAGCATCTTCACGCACTTCTTGGGTTTGCCGTAGAGGTAGTTGTCGTACTGCAGCTCGATCCCTTCCAGACCCTGGCCGTCCAGGTTGCAGAACCCGAGAAGGGACCCGGCCATGGTCAGGTGGGGATAATAGCGGAAGGCCTCCGGGATCAGGTAAACCGCGTCGATATCCCGGCGGCCGGCGAGCTTCTGCCTGGCCGCGGCCCTCTCCGCCTCGGCGAACCAGGCCCGGAAGGCCTCCTCCCTTTCCGGGGTCAAATGGCGCTTCACCCAGACAAAGGGACGGGCCCGGGTCAGGATTTCCTTCAACTCCCGGACGTCGAATCCCAGGATCGGGGCCAATTCCCGGCTGAGGCGGGTCGGGTTCTTAATTTGCGGAGGATGGGCCACCAGGGAATGCACCTGGGTGCTGACGGCCAGCTCGTTGCCCCGGCAGTCCAGAATCTGCCCCCTGACCGGCAGGACGGGGCAGAGTTTCTGGGACTCCCGGTTGGCCTCTTCCCGGAGTTCGGGCCCCCTGATGATCTGCAACTGGAAGAACCGGCCCATCAGCCACAGACCCAAACAGACCAGGCCCAATCCTACCAGGGCGATCCGGAGCCGGGTCCATTTGTCGAGCCCTGTAGTCATGGCAGCTGCACGACCTGGGAAGGCAGCGGCGGACCCATGCTGAATTGTTCCGCCAACTTTTCCAGGCGAGAGACGGAGGTTAAGACGGAATGCTCAATGCGGAGCTTCCGCCGCATCTCCAGGTATTGCTTTTGGGTTTCCTGGGCCTGGGAGATCTGGTAATTCAGGTTGGTCTGCTGGAGATTGGCCCAGGCCCAAATCACCGAGGCAAGAATAAACCCCGCGGCCACCAGGACCAGAATAGTCACCCCGGCCTTCCACCACGGGGAGGGTTGGCCCGCCACCTTGCGGTTCCGGGTCATAAAAAGCTGCTCCAAGCTCCCTAACCGAAGGGTCACCTGTTTGGCCATGCCATTTCTCCTTTCCCCACCGACTAATTACCGATTTTTTCCGCCACTCTTAATTTGGCGCTGCGGGCCCGGGGATTTTGCTCCACTTCCCCGGTAGACGGCGCCAAGGGCTTACGGGTGAGACGCCGCATCACTCCGCCCCGCTCCCAGGCCTGCATCCGCTGTTTTACCAGCCGGTCCTCCAGGGAGTGGTAGGAGATCACCGCCAGACGGCCTCCCGGCAAAAGCCAACCAGGGGCTTCCTCCAAAAAGAGGGCCAGTTCCTCCAATTCCCGGTTCACCGCGATCCTCAAGGCCTGAAAGACCCGGGTGGCGGGATGTCTCTCCCCCCTGCGCCGCCCGGGTCCCTGGGCTTGCTGCACTAAAGCGGCTAACTGGTGGGTAAACCGGAAAGGATGCTGCCGTCTGGAAGCCACCACCAGGCGGGCGTAACGCCTGGCGTGGGGTTCTTCGCCATACTCTTGGAAAATCTTTTCCAGCGCCGCCGGGGTGGCGCCGTTGAGGATGTCCGCCGCGGTCTTCCCGGGCTCCTCCGGATTAAACCGCATATCCAGGGGTTCCTCCCCCTGGAAACTGAAACCCCGGCCGGAGCGCTGCAATTGCTGCAGCGACAATCCCAGGTCCAGGAGGATGCCGGCCGCCGCCGGTTCCCCGGTTTCCACCAGAATCTCCCCCAATCGGGCATAAGAACGATGGAACAGACGAAATCGGGAGGTGTAGGGGGCCAGCCGTCCGGCCGCAATTTTGAGGACCGCCGGGTCTCGGTCCAGGCCCCAGAGCTTCCCGTCCGGAGCGGTACGTCTAAGGATGGCCGCAGCATGCCCCCCCTCACCCACGGTGCCATCAACGTACAAGCGGCCAGAACGGCAATCGAGGCCCACCAACACCTCCTCTACCATCACCGGTTCATGCACCGGGTTGTGGTCTTGGTTCAGATCAACAATTTTTGGACTACCTCTTCGTTCACCGAGGACTCCAGTTGCTTGAAGTGGGCCTCATATCGGGCCCGGTCCCAGATTTCAAAGCAGCGCACCGCGCCCACCAGGGCCACCTCCCGGGTCAGCTTGGCATAGTCACGGAGATATGGGCCGATGAGAATCCGTCCCTGGCGATCCAGGGGGCATTCCTGCACCCCGGAGATGAGAAAGCGCTGGAACGCCCGCACTTCCTTGTTGAAGATGGCCTGCTCCGCCAGCTTGGCTTCGATCTTGATCCACTCGGATTGGGGGAAGGCGAGAATGTAGCTGTCGAAATTGGTGAGGACGAGGATGCGGTCCTGGCGCTCTTGCAGGATCTCCCGGTAGCGGGGAGAAATGCTGACCCTGCCTTTGTTGTCCAGGAGGTGAAAATAGCTGCCGGAGAACATCCTTACTCCCCCATTCCCCACTTCATCCCACTTCATCCCACTTGGGATCAAATTACTCTCTTTTTTAGGGATGTCAAGGGAAAATACAAAAAAGGGGATTATAAGAAAATTTTCACAAGTGTTGAGCCTTGCCACTACTAAGTCTGGGGGTTTTGGAGGGAAGGGAGCACAACAGGTAACTTGAATTTATTTTTTCATTAGAAAATTGGGAAGGGTCACCTCTAGGGGGGGAAAGAACCTTGATTCAGCGCCGCCATTGGTGGTGCAGACGGGGATTTCATGGGAAAGTTTCCCACTTGGTGGGTTTTGGGGATCGCCTGGGCTCGATGAGGGGGCAGGGGAAGGGAAAGCCGGAGACGGCCAAAAGTGGGGGCACAGATTGCCTGTCCACGGAAAAGTAGGGCGGGCACTGCCCACCGATTCCTCTGCGGTGGAAAATGTTCAAGAAAGGCTGCGGTATTCCAGGTAAGACTGCAAAATGAGGACCGCGGCCACCTGGTCCACCACCTGGCGGCGGCGGCGGCGGCTTAAATCCGCCTGCAAGAGGACCCGGTCCGCCTCCACGGTGGTGAGGCGTTCATCCCAGGGGGTCACCTTCGCGCCCAGGGCCTCTCCCAGGGCCTGGGCCAATTCCAAAATCTCCGGGGCCTGCTTCCCCGGGCGGCCGTCCATGTGGCGGGGGAGGCCCACCACGATTTCCTGGACCCCATACTCCCGGGCTGCTTCCAGGAGCCGGGCCAGGTCCGTTTCCCGGTCCTGGCGGATGAGGACGCCCAGGCCCTGGGCCGTAATCCCCAAAGGATCGCTCACCGCCAGGCCGATGCGCTTCTGGCCCACGTCCAGGGCCAGGATGCGCACTTCCCGGGGGCGGGTTTGATCAAGGTCATTGGAGGACATTGGTTCCTTTCTCAACCCGGAAAAATTAGACCTCACATAAAGACGCAAAGGCGCAAAGTAAGACGCAACATACATTCCAATGCTGAGGATTGTTACAGGCCAAAGCCCTTAGTCGGCCAACAGCCAGCCCGCGGCCAGGGCCAGGGCGATGCCCGCCAGGTGCCGGGGGGTCAGGCTTTCCCGGAGCAGGGCCCAGCTCAGGACCACCGTCACCAGGGGATAGAGCGCGGTGAGGGGGACCACCACCGTAGCTTCTCCCACGGCCAGGGCCTTCAGGAAGCACAGGAGGCCGAAGGCCATGCAGGCGCCTGCGGCCAGGGCCGCGGCTAGGCCCCAGGGGTGGCCGGAGAAGATGAATCCTCCGCTCAGCCACAAATAGCCGATCACCAGCGCGTGGCCGCAGATGGCCAGGAGATAGACGGTCTGGGACGGCAGATCCCGGGTGGCCACCTTGCTCAAGAAACCCCAGGCCCCCCATAAGCCCAGGGCCATTAGGGAAAAGCCCAGCCAGTTCACTTCCCCCCCCAGCGATTCAAGTTCCGAGTTCCTGAAAAGTGGTCAGTGGTCAGTGGCCAGTGGCCAGTAGTCAGTGGTCAGTGGCCAGTAAAAACCAAGTTATGCCTGGGACTTATTCGCTCTCCCCCCTTCCTGGGAGTATTCTTCCCCACGGCCGCTAACAGGCGGGGGGAGAGCTGAGCTGGGGGAAATAGACTTTCATACTTCAATATCTCAAGGTTCAGCCGAACGCGCCTTCATGACTGCCTTGCCAGTCGCCCAGGTTTCTTCTAATATATGAACAATCATACCTGGTGTACAAGGGGTGTGGTAATTAAAGATGGTATGGGGGGAGGATCTGTTTATAGGAAGTAGGCAGCAAGCAGTCCAAGGTTCGAGGGTTAAGTCGGTAACTTATTTATTTTGCGGTATTATTTACTGACCACTGACCACTGCTTACTGCTTACAGCTCACTGCTCACTGCTCACTCCATATCCCTCCACCTCTGGAGATTAAATGGTTAACATCATCGGCCACCGGGGCGCAGCCGCCGAAGAGCCGGAAAACACCCTGCGGGGCTTTCGTCGCGCTCTCGATGCGGGCGCGGCCGGGGTGGAGCTGGATGTGCACTTGACCAAAGACGGCCGGCTGGCGGTGATCCACGATGAGACCCTGGACCGCACCACCAACGGCCGGGGCCGGGTGCAGGATTTTACTCTGGCAGAGCTGCAAAAGCTAGACGCGGGCCATGGGGAACGCATCCCCTCCCTGGAAGAAGTGGCGGCACTGCTCCGGGGCCGGGGGCAGTTGCTGGTGGAACTGAAACATCCCGATGCCGCGCCGGCGCTGCTGCGCCTGTGCCGGGAGGGGGGGCTTTTCGAAGAAATTCGCGCCATCTCCTTCTGGCATCCGGTTGTCAAATGCTTGAAAGAAGAGGAACCCCGGCTGCGCACCGGCGCTCTGATGGTGGGCTGCCCCGCCGACCCCGGGGGCCTGGCCCGGGCTGCGTTGGCCGACACTCTGGTCCTGAATTACCGCTACGTGGACCGGGAACTGGCGGACGCCGCCCACCGGCAGGGGTTGAAGGTCATCGTCTGGAATATCGACAATCCCGCAGGTCTGGAACCATTTCTGGGTATGAACCTGGAAGCCATCTGCACCAACCGGCCGGCGGAGATTATTAATTATCTGAAGAGGGATTGAGGAAAGGAGGCCGGTGGCACAGGCGTCTCGCCTGTGCCGTACTAGGGCGGGCGGGACGCCCGCCCTACCGCTCCTTTCATTATTGAGAGAGCTGAAAGCTCATGATCGACTGCTCTTTTTTACTGACCACTGACCACTGACCACTGATTACTGAAATTATGGACGACTCGGCTTATACTCTGACCGGCCAACTAACCCGGGTAGCCCAAGAGGCCCCCGACCAAACCGTCATCCTCTTCCGGGAAGGCGACCAAGTGCGGGAGTACACCTATGGCCGCATCTACCGGGACAGCCTGGCTGTGGCCCGGTGGCTTAAGCGTCAGGGGGTGAAAAAAGGGGACCGGGGCGTCATCCTTTTTGAGAACCGCCCCGAATGGTGCGTCTGCTACTTCGGGCTGCTCCTGGCGGGCGCGGTGGCCATGCCCGTGGACCCGGTCTCCCGCTGGGAATTTCTGGACTATGTGTTGCAGGAGACCCGGGCCAGGGTCGTCTTCACCTTTCCTAATGCTCCCCTGACCCAATTGCGGGAGTCGGCTTTCCCGGAGCAGATCGTGGTCATCGGCGAGGGGTGGGAGGCCGGAGAGAAGACCGTGGGTTTCTCCGAGACGCTGGGAGCGCAGGCGAGTCTCAAGCCTCTGCCTGCGGCTCGCGCCGATGACCTGGCTTCCATCATCTACACTTCCGGCACCACCGGGATGCCCAAGGGGGTGATGCTCACCCACCGGAATTTTCTCGCCAATTTTCAGGGCATCACCCGGCTCAACGCCCTGGGGCCGGGGGACAATTTTCTCTCCATCCTGCCCCTGTCCCATGCCTTTCCCTTCACCGCCACGCTGCTGACGCCCCTGTTCCTGAAACTGAAGATCACCTATCTGGACACCTTGAAGCCCGAGGCCATCCTCAAGTGCCTCAAGGAGCAGCAGGTGACCATCCTGCCGGTCACCCCCCAGGTGCTCCAACTTTTCTATAACGGTATGCAGCGGCAGATGGATAAAATCCCCTGGCCGGTGCGGCCCCTGCTGCTGGGGTTTCTCAATATGTCCTGGAAGATTTCCCGGTACTTGGGGGTAAACCCGGCCCAGCCGCTGCTCAATCGCTTCCGCAGCGCCCTGGGGGAACAGTTCCGGTTTTTCGTCAGCGGCGGGGCCAAGCTGCCGGAGGCCCTGGCCCAGGGCTTCGCCCGCTTCGGCTTCACGATCCTGGAAGGCTACGGTTTGACGGAGACCGCGCCGGTGGTGACCTTCAACCCGCCGGAGGCCGTGCGCATCGGCTCCGGAGGCCGCCCCCTGGCCGGGGTGGAAGTCAGGATTCTCAACCCCGATGCCCGGGGTGTGGGCGAGGTCCTCATCCGGGGCGATAACGTCATGGCCGGGTATTACCAAAATCAGGCCGCCACCCGGGAGGTCCTGAAAGACGGTTGGTTCCACAGCGGCGACCTGGGGTATCTGGACAAAGACGGCTATCTCTACCTCCAGGGCCGGATCAAGGAGATCATCGTCCTCAGCTCGGGGAAGAACGTCTCCGCCGAGGAGGTAACGCAATACTACCTCCAGGCGCCGTCCGTCAAGGAGATTTTCGTCACCGCCGACGCCCGGGCCGAGAAGCTAGCCGCGGTGATCGTGCCGGACCTGGACTTTTTCCGGAAGATCGGGGAAACGGACATTTACGGCAAAGTGAAGTGGGACCTGGAGGCCTGGTCCCAGGGCCTGGAGTCCTATAAGCGGGTGCGGGATTTTGTTCTGATCAACGAAGAGCTGCCCAAGACCCGGCTGGGAAAAGTCAAAATCCACGAAGCCCAACGGCTTTACCAGGAGCGGGCCGGTAAAAAGTACGAAAAGAAAAAGTTGGGTGCTGAAGAAGAGCTTTCCCCGGTGGGCAAGGCGGTGGTGGAGGTTCTGGCCCGGCAGCTCGGGGAGGCCCGCATCTCCCTGGACGACCATCTGGAGCTGGATTTGGGGCTCGACTCCCTGGGCCTGGTGCAACTGCTCGCGGCCCTGGAAAACCGGTGCCATCTTCAGATTCGGGATGAGGAATTTATCGGCATCTTCACGGTTAGAGAGCTCATCGGCTTTATCGAAGAGAGAAAACCGGAATTGGCCGGGGAAGTGGAAGTGGAGCCGGAGGCCTGGGCCGAAATTCTCAGGACCGATCCGCCGCCGGAGTTGCGCCGGCGCCTGGGGCTGGAGGGCGGGCTGGCGGCCCGGATGGCCACCCGGGGGTTGTCGCCCCTGTTGGGCTTTTGGTTCAAGAAAAAGTTTGACCTGCAAGTCTATGGCGCAGAGAATCTGCGGGGGCAAGGATACGTGATCTGTCCCAACCACGCCAGTTTCCTGGACGGCTTTCTCATCGCCTACGCGGCGCCCGCACCGTTGCGGGGCCGCCTCTTTTCCCTGGGCTACAGCCGGTATTTCGATCTTCCCGTGGTCCGGAACCTCAGCAGGCTTATCCGGGTTATTCCCATCGACTCCTCCCGGAACGTGGTGGCGGCCATGCAGGTGGCGTCTTATCTTCTGAGAAACGGCCGACTTCTCTGCGTCTTCCCCGAAGGCTCCCGGAGCCCCACCGGAGAGGTGGGCCGTTTTAAGAAGGGCGCGGCCATCCTGGCCAAAGAACTGGCGGCGAAGCTGGTGCCGGTTTATATTGAAGGCTCTTATGAAGCCTGGCCCACGGGCGCCACATGGCCCCGGTCCCATCCCATCCGCATTATTTTCGGCCGGGAGCATTCCTGGGAGGAGCTGGAGGCGCGGGGGCTGGATATGGACCCCGCCGCCGGTGACTATGAGGCCATCAGCCTGGGCCTGCGGGCGGAGGTCTTGAAATTGAAGGCGGATTTAACCAAATAATATCTCACGCAAAGACGCCAAGTCGCAAAGGCGCAATAATTTAAATAATATCTGCGTCCATCTGCGGTTAATAATTAGCCGCAGATGAACGCCGATACACGCAGATAAAAGCAGATAATTAAAATATCTTGCGTCTTTGCGTCTTGGCGCCTTTGCGTGAGATAAATATTTTTGAAGGGATAAATCATGGCAAAAACCATAGTCGAACAAATCATGGCCGCGCACCTGGTGTCCGGGGAGTTGGTCCCGGCCGCGGAAGTGGCCCTGAAGATCGATCAGACTTTGACCCAGGACGCCACCGGCACCCTGGCCTACCTGGAGTTCGAGGCCATGGGGGTGGAGCGGGTGAAGACCGAATTGTCGGTGAGCTACGTGGATCATAACCTGTTGCAGACGGATTACCGCAACGCCGACGACCACCGGTTTTTGAGGACCATTGCCGCCAAGTACGGCCTCTTCTTCTCGCCCCCGGGCATGGGCATCTGCCACCAGGTGCACCTGGAGCGTTTCGGCGCGCCGGGCAAGACCCTGATCGGCTCTGACAGCCACACCCCCACCGCCGGGGGCTTGGGTATGCTCTCCTTCGGGGCCGGGGGGCTGGACGTGGCCCTGGCCATGGCCGGCCAGCCTTTTTACCTGGTGATGCCGGAGGTCCTGGGCGTGCTTCTCAAAGGGCGCTTCCAGCCCTGGGTCTCGGCCAAGGACGTGATTCTGGAACTGCTCCGGCGCCTCACCGTGAAGGGCGGGCGGGGCAAAATCCTGGAGTTTTTCGGCCCGGCCCTACGCTACCTGGGGGTGCCGGAGCGGGCCTCCATCACCAACATGGGGACGGAACTGGGGGCCACCACCTCCGTTTTTCCCGCGGACGCCCAGACCCAGCGTTTTCTGGCCCTCCAGGGGCGGGCTGAGGACTACCGGCCCCTGAAGGCCGAAGGAAAGCCACAATACGCCGCGGTGGAAAAGATTGATCTGGGGCAACTCGACCCCCTCATAGCCGGGCCGGGTTCGCCGGATAACGTCACCCGGGTGGCGGAAGTGGAGGGCACGCCGGTGGACCAGGTCCTTATCGGCTCCTGCGCCAACTCCTCGTTTCGGGACCTGATGGTCATCGCCCGGGCGCTTCAGGACCGGCGGGTGCACCCCCGGGTCTCCATGGAGATCAACCCCGGGTCCCTCCAGGTCCTGGAAAACCTGGACCTTTCCGGCGGGCTGCTGACGCTCTTAAAGGCCGGGGTGCGGGTCATGCCCCCGGGTTGCTGGGGCTGCATCGGCATGGGCCAGGCCCCGGCCACCGGGTCGGTGAGCGTGCGCACCTTCACCCGGAATTTCCCCGCGCGCAGCGGCACCAAAGATGACCGGGTCTATCTGGCCAGCCCGGAGACCGCGGTGGCCGCGGCCATTGCCGGGGAAATTATCGACCCCCGGCAACTGGGGGATTATCCCCGGGTGGCGCCGCCCCGGTATTTCCTGGTGAACTGCAGGAGCCTGACGCCGCCGCTGCCCCCGGAGGAGAGCAAAAAGGTGGAGGTGCTCCGGGGCCCCAATATCGTGGCCTTTCCCCGGCTTTCCGGCCTCCCCGATTCCTGGTGCGGCGAGGTCTGGCTCAAGGCCGGGGACAACGTCACCACCGACGACATCCTGCCCGCAGGCAGCCAGATTCTGCCGCTCCGCAGCAATCTCCCGGCCATCAGCCGCTTTGCCTTCACCCGCCTGGATCAAGATTTCCCGGACCGGGTCCGGGGCCGGGGCGAAGGGGCCATCATCGGCGGGGAAAACTACGGCCAGGGCTCAAGCCGGGAACACGCGGCCCTGGCTCCCCGCTACCTGGGGGTGCGGGTGAAGCTGGTGAAGTCCTTTGCCCGGATACACCTGGCCAACCTCATCAACTTCGGCATCCTGCCCCTGACCTTTGAAAACCCGGCGGATTACGACCTCCTGGACCTGGGGAAGAATTTGGAGCTTCCCAGGGTGCGCCAACTCCTCCTGGACGGCGCCCAACGCCTGCCCCTGAAAATCGGGGACCAGCAAATCTGGGTGCGGGTGGACCTCTCGGAGCGGCAGCGGCGGATGTTGGCGGTGGGCGGGGCGCTGAATCTGGCGCGGAGGGGGGAGAAGTAGAAAATTTGAGGGGAGGGCCGGGGGACCTGAGGTTCCCCGCCCTCTCCTCAAACTTCCCTCCCAACCCCCGCATAAAGTTTATTCTGGTGGCACAGGCGTCTCGCCTCTGCTCTGTACTTTGAGGTTTTTAGCAATAATTTAGTTCTCATACCTTTAACATGTTGTAAGTTTGAGGGTTTTGAATATCTCTTATTGTTTGGGATAAGCCCGTCGTCGATGTTTTACGGCTAAAATGGTAATTATCATTTGATCATCATCAATTTCAAAAATAATCCGCCAATCTCCAACACGAGATTTGCGATCCCCTATCCCCATCTTGATCAATTCTGAGATACGATTATCGTAAGGGTTAACCGCGAGTTCGGCAATTCTGTCATCAATGCGTTTTATGGTGGGCTTATCAAGAGATTTGATTTCTTTTACAGCTTGCCGATCAATATGAACCTTATAGGTCATAGTCCGAGCTCTTTTCTTAAATCCTCCAGCGTAATAAACTCTCCACGCCTGACAGATTCTTTCCGGGCTTGGATATCAGCCCACTCTTCTTCTGTAAACTCATCTTCCATCCGGTCAAAGAGAGTATCAATAATTTTGATTAGGAGTTCGCCATCCGGGCCTTGGGCTATGGCCTTAACTTTTGCCACAAGGTCATCAATTGCTGTGTCCATGAGACCTTCTCCCCGCTTTAAAATTACGCGATTAAGCGAAACGTCTTATATCTGTATCCTAAATTTTAACCGAAGATCGATTAAAGGGCCATGATTTACTGTATCTTACTGGAAGGACAACACTAACCCCTAACAAAAAAGGGGACCGCCGAGGCATAGACTGGCGATCCCCTATTTTTTTCTGTGATTGGCGCTGCGAAAAGGCTTACCCTACGCCCGGCGTGGCGAAATAGATTTCCTTCAACAAAGGCGGCTTGAACTCAATCACCCGGAAGAGCAACACCGGCACGGTGGCGTGGGTGACCACTTTTTCCGCGGTGGAGCCCAGGACCCAGGCCACTTCCCCGGTGCCGTGGGTGGCCATGCAAATGAGGTCCTGGTTGTTTTTGTCGGCATAGGCAATGATTTCCCGTGCCGGGACGCCTTCGACGCATTCCGCCTTGGCGTCAACCCCCTGATCCTTGAGGTCTTTGGCGGCCTTCCCCATAAAGGCGGCGCACCACTTGTGTTCGCCGGCCGCCGCGGCTTTGATGGTTCCCGGTGAGGCTTCCCCGATCATGGGTGTATAACAGACATGGATCAGGGTCACCTGGGATTTAAAATTCTTGGCCATTTCAACAACTTTGGGGAGGACCTTAGCAGCCAGTTCAGAACCATCCAACGGTACCAAAATCTTGTTAAACATGTTGCCCTCCTTATGGGATAACTTGCGCTGGGGGCCAGGACTACCCTGCCGCTGCAGCCTCGCCTGTACCTAAATTCAAAATTAGTATTGGATTTGGCGATGTCAAGTTCACATGAGGAGAATTCTTAGCAGATAATCATTCTCAGGTATTTTTTTTGGCCTCGGGAACGGCGGCGTCCACTTCTTCGAGCCGTTCTCCCCCTTTGTACAACCCACGCTGCAAGACCCGGTGATAACTGGTAAAATCCCCCGCGGTGTTATCGCTCTCCAGGTGCATGTCCATCATCTTCAGTTTGGCGTCCAGGTCGTCCAGGAAATAAACGAGCATGGCCTCCCGGGTCTTGGGGGGGACGGGAGAGCCGAACTCCTGGCTGCCGTGGTGGGACAGGATAATGTGCTCCAGTTCCAGGAGCAGGGCGGAGTCGGGGAAATTTTGGCTCCGGGCCTCCTCCCGCACCATCTCCCAGCCCAGGACGATATGGCCCAACAGCGCCCCGGCCACGGTGATGTCCGGGGCCTGGGGATTGGCCAGTTCCTTGACTTTCCCCAGATCGTGGAGGATGGCCCCGGCCAGCGCCAGGTCGGGATTCAAGCCTTCGTAAACGCTTAAGCACTTGAGGGTCAGGCGGGCCACGAACCAGGTGTGCTCCAAGAGGCCCCCCAGATAGGGGTGGTGATAGACCCGGGCCGCGGGGCAGACCAGGAGCGCTTCCTGATTTTTGCCCAGGAGGGCCAGCACCAGGTCCTTCAAGGGCGGCTTCAGATTGCCATCAGCCAGTTCCAGCAGCTCCCGCCACAATTGCTCCCGGTCATAAGGGGTGGCCCGGTGCAGCAGCGCCGGGTCGAACCCCTTGGGCTCCCGGCCCATCTGGCGCAGGGCCTCCACGGTGCTGATATACTGCACCGTAAGCTGGGTCTCGCCTTGGTAGCTGCTTACCTGAGCTTTAACACCCACGTAATTCCCGGTGGCGAAGGGGCCGGGACACTTGGCCAGGACGTCGCTCCACACCCGGGCCGGAATCTCTCCGGTCTTATCCCCCAGGACCAGGGCCAGAAACGGCTTGCCGGATTTATCGGTGCGGCCCTCGGCCCGGCGCACCAGAAAAAACTGGTGCACCGTTTCCCCTTCCTTGAAGTCGCTGATGAAGCGGTCGGTCACGGCCTCCCCCCTAAAAAACCGTTTTAGGTTTTGCGTTTTTCGTTTTACGTAAAAAATGCAGATAATCGATATGTTACCTGGTTAAGCCTGTTTCCTTTGCAAAAGGAATTGGTCCGAAGTCAGGTTCGTTTTCCTGCAACTAGGAAATGATCTTAACGGTTTCGCCCCTTGACAATCTTTTTCTTTTACGAAAAACGAAAAACGCAAACCGAAAAACGGCAATAAAAGCTTGGGGCCATGATACCCGGCTAGAGGGACGGGGGTCAAGAGTTCTTCCGAGTCTCCTTGACAAGGGCACAAAGCGTGATTATATTAAAATAATTAAAAAAAATGCCGATATAAACCTTGCGGAGGCAAATTAAAGGGAAAATAAATTAACATTTTTTCTTGACACGACTCTATAAGAGGTTAAAATAGTAGTTTAATTTTAGCAGTGGTAAGGAGCCACGGGATCCAAAAACCTATGGAAAAAGAATACTTTAAAAAGATGATCTCTTTTGGCGGGGGGAGTGACCAGATCATTCCCTATGACCAGTTTCAGATCTTCGTTCCCGAAGAGGAGGATGATTCCCTGAACTACCGGGAAAACTACGAGGTTTTGCCGGAAGACGTCCTGGATGGCGAGCTTTCTCCGGTGCCCACCCTGGGCCTCGGCGAAGAAGTGGAAGAAGACCTGGATGAGTCCCTGGACTCCCAGGAAATCCCCGAGCACGAGGGGCTGGTAGCCGCTTATTTCCGGGAGATGCTGCGCTATTCCATCCTTTCCCCGGAAGAAGAGCGGAACCTGGGCCGCATCATCAAGGAGGGGCAGGAGACCATCTTTAAACTGGTATCCCGGTTGGAGTCCGACCTGGAAGAGATCCGTTACCTCCAGAAGAAGATCCAGGATTGGTTCCAAACCCCGGAAAAGAGCGCCCAGGCCAAGGAGAAGCTTTTTAAGGATATCCATAAGAAGCTGCATTGGCTGGAAAGGCACTACCCGGAGGCTAAGGATATCAAGGAGTTGGCCCGGCACATCGAGGCCATGGAGTCCGAAGTGACCCAGGCCCGGGACCAGATGATCAAGGCGAACCTGCGCCTGGTGGTGAGCATCGCCAAAAAGTACCTGCACCGGGGCCTGAGCTTTTCCGACCTCATCCAGGAAGGCAACCTGGGGCTGATGAAGGCCGTGACCCGGTACGACTACACCACCGGCTACCGCCTGAGCACCTTTGCGTCCTGGTGGATCCGGCAGACCATCACCCGGGCCATCTACGACAAGACCCGGACCATCCGGATTCCGGTGCACTTGCAGGAGATCCGGAACCGCTGCTACCGGGCTTTTTACGACCTGTTGAAGGAGTTGGGCCGGGAGCCGAACTTGAAGGAGATCGCGGCCCGGTCCGGCGTGCCCGAGGACAAGATCCTCATGGTCACCAATCTCTCTGATGAGCTGATCTCTTTGGAAACCCCGGTGGGAGACGAAGGGGACCGGTTGGGGGATTTCATCCGCAACGACAAGGCGGCCTCCCCTTATGAGGCCATCCTGGAGTCCCAGCTCACCGAAAAGACGGGCACCATCCTCACCACCCTGACCCAGCGGGAAGAGAAGATCATGAAGATGCGCTTCGGCGTGGGAGAGGAAGTGGAACATACCCTGGAGGAAATCGGCAAGGCCTTCAAGGTCTCCCGGGAGCGCATCCGCCAGATCGAGAAAAAGGCCCTCAAGCGCCTGAAACACCCCACCCGCAAAGCGGCCCTGGAGGATTTTCTGGAATAAACCTGGAGCGAGCCCAGCCCTGCGGCCATGGCACACCGACTCAGGAGGATAAGAATGGCGGGACTGAGCCCCGAAAGAAAGACGGAAGTAAAAGAAAGGCTGCTATCTCGCAAACAGCGCCTCTGGCTGGAAGTGAAGCAGCAGCTCAAAAGCAGCATCGGCGACGGCTATCAGGAGATGCTGGCCACCGCCCGGGACGAAGAGGATCAGGCCTCGGTGAGCCTCCTGGCGGAGACCCAGCTCTCCCTGTTGGGACCCAAACGCCTGGAACTGGAGGCCATCGAAGAGGCCTTGCAAAGACTGGAAAACGGCAGCTACGGCGAATGCGAGAATTGCGGCTTAGCCATCGAACCCCGGCGCCTGGAAATCATGCCGGAAACCCCTCTGTGCCGCAACTGCCAGCAACTCCGGGAAAAACTGGCCAAGGCCACGGCGCGGTAAGATAGCCGCACAACAAGAAAATAATAAGGGCGGGAGGATGATCCTCCCGCTTTTTTTTGTTGCCGGGTCAAAGGGAGGGCAGTGCGGATTATCTGCCCATATCTGGAATTTCCCCTCATGCCCCGATAAATTTAGCATTTGGCAAGATAACAGCGTTGGAGATGCCCCCTATGGGTACGCCTAAAAACAGGGCTTGATGGAGGCTATGGGACGACCTTTGTCTAAGTAAATACGAGGTAATGCCCCAGACCTTCGAACTCGGCCCGGCGCCATCTTGACACCTGCAGCGAAGGTGTCGGCAGACTATGATTTCACTAATGTTTTAAGAGTAAAATTCCGAGGAATAATAATCGATGCGTGTTAGCCTCCGTTGCACCTCAACTAGTCAGGAGCGCACCCCAATGTCCAGATTATCCGGTTACAAGAAATGGATGAGCTTGTCTCTGATCGCGGGGGTGGTCATTCTGGCGGGAATTCCGCCTTCCCAGGCCCAGTCCCCTCCATTCGTCCAGGTGGGGTCGGGCGGTTACTATGACGGCTACCCCTCTTATCCCCCGATTTCTTGCGAGAATCCACCTTACAATGTCGTCGAGCCCCTGACTCTGCAGCCTCTACCCCAGGGGATCATCATGCTGGGGTCCCCTAACGGCGCGGTGCCTACCTCCAAGTGGTGGACCTCTCTGATCTACAAGATAAGCGGCAACCTGAGCCAAACCCCCATGAACATTATCAACCCGACACCCCTGAATGTCTGGTCCATTAATGACGGGGTGGGCTGCCGCCAGCCATATTTCGATTGGCCCAACCCCCTGCCGCCCTTGTCCCAGGGGCCGGCCCTACTGCCTGATTACACTGTGGAGGACCTGGGATTCCAGGAAGCGGTGGCCACCGTGGGCATCACTAATGGCAGTTTCGGCGTGGATAGAATCGGCGGCGGCCAAGGCTATGGGCCGGCTGCGGGTCAGAATCCCAACACTGCGGTGGTGGAATACGGCACTTGGCACGTGACATACGACACCTTGTATCAAAACACCCCGGTCGGCGGCAGCTCCAGCAACGCTCCCAGATTGCGGACCACCATCGCCCGGGGCAACCCCTTTATGTGGGTGGAATACCCCGACGGCATCCCTACGGCTACGCCCACCAATTACCCCATGCTTCAAGTGCAATACAGCAATCCCAATGCTTCGTCGCCGGTTCTTTATCTGCCGAATGTCAATTTTACCACCACCTCCACCCAAACCAGCTGGGCCGGAAACCAGCAAACGGGCACCCAGGGGGCTGCCAGCAGCAACGCCATCGCCTTTACGGTTAACGGCCGTAACTATGCCGCGTTCGGCCCCACCGGCTCGTATTGGACCTGGATTTACGACGGCAATTTCGGCGGCATCACCAAGCTGCTGCTATCCGGGGTAACTACCTCCAGCACAACCAATTTTATTGTGGTCGCGGCCCTGCCCCAAAACCTCAACCTTGCGACTATGGCCCAGAATCAGACCCTCGCGGCCCTGGTTAGCACTTTTCAGAACTGCGCCCCGTACCGCCCTGGGAACACCGGTACTCCCAGCGTGGCCAATTTCCGGAAGGGCACCTATTTACTGGGTACGGTGTTTAAACCGCGATATAACCAAAAAGCCCAGAGTCAGAATGTCACCGGCACTTTTACCTTCAATCTGGTCAACGTGGGCACCGGCACCCCCGCACCCAACCAGCAGACCTTGTTTGCTTTCTTCCCCCACCAGCAGGCCAATCTGCAGCAGGTGATGGGAACGGACACCCCACCCTTCGGATCCGTTTATAATGCCTGTTACCAGTACACCAACACCCGGGGGTTCGCCACCAACCAGCAGGAATCCAGGAATTTCAATAATCCCGCGTTCTATAACGGCGCTTACAACGGACAGATGCGGCTGGCCCGGGGCACCGGCTTTGTCCTGCAATATACCTTATCCCAAGTTCTGGCCCCGGTCTTACCCCAGAGCGATTTCAAGGGCCAAGCCAGGACCCTGATGAGTTGTCTCGTCTGGGACTATCAAAACGCCTGGGCGAACGGCACGAAAAGCGGCAACGACAGTTACGGCTGGGGTAAATTGCTCAGCGCAGTGGCCAACAACTACATGATCGCCCAGTTTCTGAAATTCGACCGCCACGGAGGCATCAAGGATCTGGGCAAATACCTGGAAAACGGGCTTGTGAGCTGGTTCAACGCCCAAACCGGCCAACAGACTCAGCCCGCGGCCACCGGCTTCGCCTACGATGCCAACTGGAATGTCATGCTCCCCTTCCCCCCCGGGGTCTGTTCTCCTCCTAGCAACGTAGGGGACGGCTTCTATGTGGCCCGGCTCCTGAACGATATGCATTTCCACTACGGCTACTTTATCCGGGCTGCGGCAGTTTACGCCAAGTACAATCCTTCCTTTGTCACCCAATACGGGACCATGGTGGAGCACCTGATACGTAATCTGGCCGCGGATTATACCGATCGGCCCAACAGTGCAACCGACAATGCCATCTACCCGCCCTACCGGTTTTTCGATCCATATCTGGGAAGTTCCTCCGCGGCGGGGGGCCAGCAATATTCCAGCGGCACCAACCAGGAGTCCTGGTCGGAGGCCATTAACGCCTGGTACGCGATGATCCTATGGGCTCAGCAGACCAACAACGCCGGCATGCTGGCTCGGGCCGCCTATATGTATGCCTCGGAGACCGATTGCTCCCGACGCTACGTCTTCAACGAAGACGCGGTGACCAGCGGCAATTTTTACCTGCAAAGCAACATGTTCTGTAATATCTATGATACTTCGAACTCCCTGGCCAATTTCTTCTCCGCTCCGGGCACGCCACCCCTTTATCCCACTCCCAATTTCTCCCGGGAAGGCAACCATGCCATCGAGTGGCTGCCCTTCGGCGGCGGCGCACTCTATCTCACGTTAAACCAGAATAAATACCAGAGCATGAATTACCAGGCCCTGGTTAATCAGGCTCCCGCTGCTTTTGAAGGAGGGGGAGGAGCCAATTTCAAGGTCTATAACGACCTGATATACATGTACCAGGCCATCTTCAACCCTACCCAGGCCCAGGCCAGGGTGAAGGCGGTCATTACCGCTGATCCCCTGAAGAACAATGTTGCCCCTCCCAGCGGCTGGCTGGATAACGGCGATAGTTTCGCCTTCCTCTACCACTGGGTTAATACCCTGCCCCAGGTGATCCAGGCCCAATCGGAGGAAGCCGGTCTTTTCGGGACCCCTGCGGCTGTGCCGGAGATCACGGCCAACCAGCCCTTCAGCTCGGTGACTCGCACTGCTTTGCAAACCACCTTGTCCGGAGGCACGCTCTATGACTATACTTATCGGGCCTACAACCCCACCAGTGTCGTAAAGGAGGCAAAGTTCTCGGACGGCCAGAGGATGACGGTGGAACCCTTGAGTTACCGGAAACTGGTGGTGCAGAAGGTTTTGTTCGAAGAATAAGTATATGGAGGCCGGGCTGTGGGCCGAAGGCCCTGCCCCGGCAGGGTAATTATTTAAAATCGGAAAATCAATTGTTTCTTCAAACAAATAATTTTGGTCGATAATTCCCCCTAATCTCATCTCACATAGCTGCATATTTGTTATTGGCCGTCGAAAGCTGCGTAGGAGACTTCATTCTTCTTGATCTCATTGATCGGGAATTGAATTGGTGGAAGGCCGGCGTTTTGGCAAGGCCAAACCCTTGTTGTGCCAAGCCGTCGACCAGGATCCGATGTGATGGAACGCTTGATATACAGCTGATCAATGCAGGCGGGACTGAAGTGATAACTGCTATTTATCCATTTTGCTAAAAGATTAGATCACTTTTCTATATGCTTATATTATCTCTCAGTTATCAAATAAGCGGAGAGCTGACAGCTTCTACGGGCATCTCACTTTAAAATCACTTCAGCTTTCGATGGTGTAAACACGGCAGTTCCCGGCGCAGCTTTTTCAGGCGCTCGTGGTCCAGGGGGGCGTAGATGATGGCTTCGCCGTCCGGGGCTTGGGCCAGGATCAGGCCCCAGGGGTCGATGATCAGGGAGCGGCCGTAGCTGCGGCGGCCCGGGGAGTGTTGGCCCCATTGGGCCGGGGCGATGATATAGCACTGGTTTTCGATGGCCCGGGCCCGGACCAGGACCTCCCAGTGGTCCCGGCCGGTGGTGAGGGTGAAGGCCGCGGGCAGGAAGAGCAGGTCCGCGCCCTGGGCCGTCAAGGCCCGGAACAGCTCCGGGAAGCGCAGGTCGTAGCAGATGGCCAGGCCCGCGGTGAAGGGGGTTCCGGGGAGGGGGGCCACGGCTAATTCTTGTCCGGCTTGGATCACACGGGATTCCCGATAACTTGGACCTTTGGAGAGTTCCACGTCGAAAAGGTGCATCTTGCGATAGGTCGCGAGAATATCGCCCTGAGGTCCTAGGAGGACGCTGGTGTTATAGGGCCTTTCCTCCGTTTCGGCCATTTCCGGGAAGGAGCCCAGCAGCAGAAAAATTCCCAATTTCCCGGCCAAATCACGAAAGCCGCTGACCAGCGGCCCATCCACCGGCTGGGCGGACGGCGGTTTCTTATCCTCCGGCCCCAGGTAGGCAAAATGCTCCGGCAATGCGATAATCTGCGCCCCTCGGGACGCGGCCTCTTCGATCAAAGCCCGGGCCCGGGTGAGGTTGCGGTCCATATTCGGGGTGGAATTAAGCTGTACCGCGGCGGCCCACATAAATGCCTCCACTTCGAAAATGTTTTAATCTCACGCAAAGACGCAAAGTCGCAAAGACGCAATAATTATATAATATCTGCGTCCCATCGGCGTTCATCTGCGGTTAATAATAGCCGCAGATGAATGCCGATACACGCCGATAAATGCAGATAATTAATATTTTTGCGCCCTTATCTTTGCGTCTTGGCGTCTTTGCGTGAGATTCTGAATTCCTTTGCGGTCAAAGCCATAAATCCCAATCTCCGGCTTAACTGCATGATGACCGGGGGCTGCACGCGGCAGGAACGCAAAACCTCTTCCTGGGCCAGGACTTCCCGGGTGGGGCCGTCCAGAACGATGCGGCCCTGGCTCAGGACCACCAATCTTTGGGCATAGTTGGCCGCAGCCCACATGGAGTGGGTGACCATGACGATGGTGTGGCCCTGGCCGTGGAGTTCCTTGATCAGCTCCAGCATGTCCTCTTGTTCCCGGTGGTCCAGGCCGGTGGTGGGTTCGTCCAGGATAATCACCCGGGGGGTGAGGGCCAGGACCGCGGCCACGGCCAGGCGCTGGCGCTGGCCCTTGGTCAGGGAAAAGGGGTCTTCCCCGGCCCGCTCGGTAAGGTGAACCCGGGCCAGGGCCTGCTCCACCCGGCGGTTGACTTCCCTTTCATCCAGCCCCAGGAGACGGGGGCCGAAGGCCACCTCCTCCCGGACCTGCTCGGAAAATAATTGATAATCGGGATTCTGGAAAACAAACCCCACCCGCAGAGAGTTGTCTCCGGCCGCGGTCCACAACTCCCCGGCCTGGGGTTGGAGCAGGCCCCGGAGGAGTTTTATCAAAGTGGTCTTGCCCCCACCGTTGGGTCCCAAAATCGCGGTCAGCTCCCCTTCCCGCAAACTGAAGGAAAAGTCCCGGAAGATGGGGGCTGCGCCCGGGTAGGCGAAGGTCACCTCCCGTAGGGCCAGGAGTTCGGGGCCGGGAGAGGGGAGGGGAGTAAGCGCAGGCCCCGGGTCTTCTTCGCTCCGCTCCCAACCCAGGCTCCGGGCCTGGGTTACGGCCTCCTCCAGGGTCAGGGGCAGGGCCGCCTGTCCCAGATCATGGAACAGGGCGGGGAGTTCCGGCGGCCGCAGCCCCAGGCTGCGAAAGGCGGCCGCGTCCCGCAAGACTTGCTCCGGGGGGCCGTCCGCGGCCACTTCTCCATGACTAAGCAAAATGATCCTGGAGCAATGCCGGGCCAGGCGCAGGTCCGCGCCCAGAAGGACCAAAGTGAGTTTTTGGTCCCGGCTGAGCCGGCCCAGAGCCGCCAGCAACTCCTCCACCCTTAAGGGATCGAGGTCCGTGGTGGGTTCATCCAAAACCAGGAGACGGGGCTCCAGGGCCAGGACCGCGGCCAGGGCCAGGAGCTGTTTCTGGCCTCCGGAGAGGGTGGCGGGGTCCCGGGGTTCCAGCCCCTCCAGGCCCACCCGGGCCAATGTCCGGGGCACCCGGCGGAGGATTTCGGGGCGGTCCAGCCCCAGGTTTTCCGGGCCGAAGGCCACTTCCTGGTCCACCCGGGTGGAAAAGAGCTGGGCCTCGAAATCCTGGAACAACAACCCCACCCGGTCCGCCAGTTCCCGGGGCCGGCAGAGGTGGGTGAGGCTGCCCGCCACTTCCACCTGTCCCTGGAACTCCCCTTTGATCATCCGGGGAATAAGGCCCCCCAGACAGAGCGCCAGGGTGGATTTCCCGGCCTCGCTGGGACCCAGGATAGCGACCCTTTCTCCCGGCGCGATCGCCAGGTTCAACCCGTCAAAGACGGGGCTGGCAGCTCTTTTGTACTGAAAATAAAGGTCGGAAATTTTGATTATTGCCGGTTCTCCGGTTTAATCTCACGCAAAGACGCCAAGACGCAAAGAAAGGCGCAAGATATATTGAGTATCTGCATTTATCTGGGTTTATCGGCGTTAATCTGCGGTTAATTATTAACCGCAGATGTACGCAGATTAAATAATTCGTGCGTCTTTGCGCCTTGGCGTCTTTGCGTGAGATATTTTTTTCTAAAGCAAAAAGCACCCGATTATCAGGATCACCACCAAAGGCGCCAGCAACGCCGCCAGGGAAGGGAGGCCGGAGAGGCTCACCAATCCCGCGCTCACCGCTAATCCCAGCAGAAAACCGCCCCCCGCCCCCAGCCAGGCCAGGGCCAGGCCCAGGCGGGGCGCGGGGCCGGGCGTGCGGTCCTCCGGGTCCACGATCTCCGTCCAGGAAAGGTCCCAGCGGCTCACCCGGGGCTCCAGCAGGGTCAGGAGAAACGGCCCCAGGAGCAGGGCAATGAGCGCGTTATTGATGAAGACCGCGGCGGCAATGATGCTGAAAGGCAGCAGCCGCAAAGCCTCCAGGCCGAACCCCAGCACCAGGGCGCAAGCCGCGGCCCCCAGGAGCACGGCCAGGATGAACCTGGGGAGGCGCCCCCGGATGGGACTTGCAGGCCGATTCCCCCACATCTTGTAAGGCAGGTACGCGGCCAGAAAGTTGCCCCAGAAACCGAAGAAGCTCCCCGGTCCCAGGGTGCCGAAAAAGTCGCCGATGAGGTTTCCCAAGGCCGCGCCCCAGGCCCCCGCAGGCCCGAAAAGGAGGCCGAAGACCACGGGGATGACGTTGGCGGGCCGCAGTTCCGTAAGGCCGGGGATCAAGGGGATGCCTTTGAAGGGGATGAGAATGGCCGCGAAAATCCCGGCCGTAAGCACGGTCAGGACCACCATGGTGGAATAATGCCACATGCGCCAGACTTCCCGCATTTTCCCTCCCTTAAATATCCCGCCTATTCTACCAAAAATATCCGGGTGGGAATCGCAAATTTAGATAATGCTTCGAATAGTTATCAGGCCGAAAAGAGCCGCTTGCATCCCGGATATTCGAACTTATTATATGAGAAACCAGGGGCCGGGGAGTCACGGGCTCCAGGCCGTACGCGGCTCTCGACCCGATTAAAAAACAAGGAGGCGGAACATGTCAACGAACGTGGCCAGAATTACCCATATCATCGCTGAATCTCCCAAGAGCTTTGAGGATGCCGTACAAGTGGGGTTCACCCGCGCCTCCAGTACTTTGCGGGGCATTACCGGTTTGCGGATCGTGGAACAGCGGGTCTCCGTCAAGGACAACAAAATCGCCACCTACCGGGTGAAGATGGAAGTGATCTTTATTCTGGAATAACGCCGCCCGGGGGGAGGCAGAAGGAGACCATCATGCCGCACCACGTAGCCAGAGTCACCCAGGCCATTGCCGAATCCCCGGCCAGCTTTGAGGACGCCTTGGCGGTGGGTTTTAAAAGGGCCACCGAGACCCTGCGGGGCATCACCGGGCTGCGAATCCTGGAACAGCGGGTATCGGTAACGGATAATAAAATCGCCACCTACCGCGTCAGATTTGAGGTAATCTTCTTACTGGAAAAATAATGCTCCATCTCGACGGCTCATATGGAGAAGGGGGCGGGCAGATTTTGCGCACCGCCCTTTCTCTGGCCGCCGTTCTGGAGCAGCCGGTGCATATCGCCAATATCCGGGCGGGCCGGGCCAAACCGGGGTTGAGACCGCAACACCTGGCCGGGGTCCTGGCCCTGGCCCGGATCACCAACGCCGAAGTCACCGGCGCGGAGTTGCACAGCCGGGAGTTGACCTTCCGGCCCCGGGGTCTGCATCCCGGGCAGTATCTCTTTGACGTGGCGGAAAAGACCGGCAGCGCCGGATCCGTCACCCTCCTGGCCCAGGCCCTCCTGCCGCCGCTTCTGTCCGCGGACCGGCCTTCCCGCCTCACCCTCCGGGGCGGCACCCACGTGGCCTGGAGCCCCCCGGTCCACTATCTCAATCATGTCTTCCTGCCGGCGCTGGCCCAATTGGGGGCCGAGGCGGAAATGACCCTGGAGCGCTGGGGCTGGTATCCCCGGGGCGGAGGCGAGGTGGTCCTGGAGGTTCGCCCCGCCCGCCGGCTGGCCGGCGTGGAATGGCGCACGCCCCCGGACTACCGGGATTTCCGGGCCATCTCCGCCTCCTCCCGGCTGCCGGAGCACGTGGCCAGGCGCCAGGCGGAGCGGCTCAAATCCCGCCTGGGCGGGGACCTGCCGGTGGACCTGGCGCCGGCCGGGGGACTCGATGCCGGCAGCATGGTTTTGCTCTATGGCCCCCGGGCCGGCTTCGACGCCCTGGGGGCCAGGGGCAAACCCGCGGAAAAGGTGGCGGATGAAGCCGCGGACGCCTTTCTGACCTTCCGGGACCGCCGGGCCGCGGTGGACCGGCACCTGGCGGACCAGATGGTCCTCTATCTGGCCCGGGCCCGGGGCGCGTCCCACTTCATCACCCCGGAAATTACCTTGCATCTCCTCACCAACCTCTGGGTCATCGAACAGTTCCTGGGACCTACTTTTGAGGTCCAAGGAGAATTGGGGGAGAGGGGGGAAATCAGGTGCGGGGGGAAAAGCTAACAAATCTTTTTTCTTCCCGCGGCTTGCCGCTCGCGATACAATCCTGGAAATATTTTTATATCATTCTTCATTCTTCTGTGAAAACAGAAAACCGCAAACGGAATCAGAAGATGCAAGACCAAGGCAAAGCCACGGAATGCTCCCCTGGAGAGTTTAAAAAACTCCAGCGGGAACTGGCCGAACTCAAAGCGGTGGCGGCCCAAAACCGGGAGATGGCGGCGCGCATTGCCGGTCTCACCCGCTTGTACTCCGTCTTGAGCGAAATTCACGAGGCTGCGGTTCGCATCCAAGAGCCCAAACAGCTTTTCCAGCGGGCCTGCCGCATTGCCGTGGAACAGGGGGGCTTTCGCATGGCCTGGGTGGGGCTGGCGCAGCCCGATACTATGCTGGTCAAACCCGCGGCCTTCTGGGGTCTCGAAGACGGGTTCCTGGAGGAAATCCGCATCTCCCTAGCTGACGTGGCCGAAGGCCGGGGCGCGGCGGGGACCGCCATCCGGGAGGGGAGGCCTTCCATCTGCCGGGATATTGCCGGCGACCCCCGCATGGCCCCCTGGCGGGACCGGGCCTTAAAACGCGGCTACCGGGCCACCGGGGCTTTCCCTATCACCGTGGGGGGGCGAACCATCGGCGCCCTGGTTTTTTACGCGACGGAGCCGGATTACTTTGGAGGTGAGAACATCCGCTTGCTTCAATCTTTGGCCGGGATTCTCTCCTTTGCCCTGGAGTCCGCCGAGCGGGAAAAGCAACGCCGCCAGGCCGCGTCCGCGCTGGCGGAGAGCGAAGCCAAGTACCGGGAGTTGGTGGAAGGCGCCAACAGCCTTATCCTTCGCCTGGACCCCCGGGGGAATGTCACCTTTATCAACGAATATGCCCAACGTTTCTTCGGCTACTCGAAAGAGGACATTATCGGCAGGAACGTGCTGGGGACCATCGTGCCGCAGTTGGAGTCGTCCGGCCGGGACCTGGCGGCCTTGATCGCCGATATTGCGGCCAACCCGGATTGCCACATCAACAATGAAAACGAAAATATCAGGCGGGACGGCCAACGGGTCTGGGTGGCGTGGACCAACAAGGGGGTCTGCGATGAACAGGGCGTTCTCCGGGAGGTGCTGTGCATCGGCAACGACATCACCGAAGAGCGGCTGCAGGATTGGCTCCGGGCCAATGACCAGGCGGTGCAGGCCATGGCCGCGGCCATCGAGATGCGGGACCCTTACACTGCCGGCCATCAACATCGGGTCACGGAACTGGCCTGCGCCCTGGCCCGGGAGATGGGCTTTCCGGAGGACCGGATTAAAGGCCTGCGCCTGGCCGGACTGCTGCACGACCTGGGAAAGATCGTGGTGCCCGCGGAATTCCTGAGCAAACCCGGCAAATTAAGGACCCACGAATTCGAGGTGATCAAGGATCATCCCTACTTCGGCTACGAGATCATGAAGGGCATGGAGTTTCCCTGGCCGGTGGCCCAGATCATCTATCAGCACCATGAAAGGATGGACGGCTCCGGCTATCCCCTGGGGCTGACGGGGGAGGCGATACTCCCGGAGGCCCGGATCCTGGCGGTGGCGGACGTGGTGGAGGCCATGGCCACCCACCGCCCCTACCGCCCGGCCCGGGGTCTGGAGGACGTCCTGGAGGAGATTTCCCTCCACAAGGGCACCCTGTACGACCCGGCGGTGGTGGAGGCGCTGTTTAACTACCATCACCGGGAGAATCTGGAGATGCTTTTTTCCAGGACAAATAAGGGTTTTTGAGGGAAGCGGCGGGGCCGGTGCCTCCCCAAAATAGATGCGGCCAGGCCGCCGATCACTACTCCTGGGATTTTTCCGGCCTTCAGCCAGGCCACCAGATCCCACAAAGCCGCGAGCAGGGGTGTCAGTTCCATCGGGTCAGACATGGCGCTTCTTCCGCGATCGCACCCACCGATTCGAAGTATTAATTTTGTCAAAATATTGATGCTATCTATTAGAAGAACTATTCTAAAATTCCCACTCTCTTGGCGGCATCATGATCCAGCCGAGGTAAAATTTCTTGCAGATTTAGTGAGAATTCTTTCCAAATCTTTCACAATTATCGTTCAAAATTTCACACGCTGCACCTAGGTGCGATTCACCATCGAGCTTCCTTTATTCCTTCCAGGATCGGCATGATATGCCCGGAGAAGCCGCCGGGGCGCAGATTCCCGGCTTCTTCATTTACTGGGTTTACAGGTTACTAATCTCCGGTCTTCGGTCTCCAGGCCTTTCTTCTTGGACATCTCTCCCCCTTTCAGGGTTTCCCAAGGTCTTTATCAACTCCTGGGCAATATTTGAACTAGACAGCCGCATGATGCTTTCTTGGGCGCTGCCGAAGCTGAGAAGATTGATGCTGCCGTACCAGACGATTTTTCGATCGATGACCGCGAATTTCTGATGGATGTTGGCTTTGAACACCAGGCGCACGCCGGTGTCTTGCAGCGAGGCGAAAGTTTCCTCCAGGGCCGGGCGGTCCTTATCTTTGTAGGCGGTGGTCGGCCTGGTGACCACCACCACGGCAACCTTCTTGGCTAGTACCGCTTCCAGGTGCGCCAGCATTTTCCGGGTCCGCCTAGTGGTGACGAAGGGGCTGACAATCACCGCCTCCCGGGCCGCGTTCAGCAGGTCGTGATGGTAAACGGGGAGGAAACTGGTGTTATCGAAGATAATATTCGCGGGTTCCTCCGGCACACCTTCCGCCTTGGCCCGATAGCCGCCGGCGGCATATCCGGCCAGCCTTTTCCGGTACATTTTCTCCAGGGCGCCGACGTGGATATCGACGTAATCATAGATCTGGACCTCTTTCTTGTTCTCGAACAAGCGATGCAGTCTCCCCGCGTATTGCTGCAGCGTCCCTCTCCAGGATATGGGCATCGCCAGAAACAAGGTATCCAGCCGGGGTTCATCAAAGCCCTCGCCGATATAGCTGCCGGTGGGCACCAACGTCAATTGTCCGCAGGCCGGCGTGGCCGCGATTCCGGCCAGGACGTTTCCGGTCTCCTTCCTGCCCTTACCGCCGGTGAGGGTAAACACATCCGGTATTTTCTCCCGCAGTTTTTCAGCCAGTAATTCCACGTGCGCGGTTCTTTCGGTGAGGACCAGAGCGTTTCGGCCGTTTTCATTCGCCCTGATGACATCATCGATAATCTGTTGATTGCGCCATTCGTCCCCGGCAATCCCGGAGTATAATTCCTGGATCGACAAATCCTTTTCATCCCGGTCAAACGGCGCTCGAAAACCGGTAAACCGGGGAATGACATAGTGCTCGAAGGGCCGCCTCAAAGCCTCCTTCCTGGCGTCCGCCCGGTACCGCACCGGGCCGCAGTGCATGAAAATAATGGGGTGATGCCCGTCACGCCGGGCCGGCGTCGCGGTCAGTCCATAGATGTATCTGGCATGAACCTTTTTGAGGATTTGCTCGAAGGTGAAGGCCGGGACGTGGTGGCATTCATCAACGATCACCATGCCATAATCCCTGATAAATTCCTTCACCTCCCCACCACTCGCCAGGGACTGCATAATCGCCACGTCGATAATACCGCCCGGATTTACTTTTCCAGCGCCGATCTGCCCGATTAGTCCCTGCCCCGTTTTTCGCCCCCGTTTTGTCGCCGCCATAGAAGGTTCCGCATCGATTTCCAGAAACTGGGCCAGCTTCGCCAGCCACTGCGACAAAAGTTGTTGCCGGTGCGTCAGGATGAGCGTGTTGGTATTGCGTGCGGCAATCAGCCTGGCGGCGATGACCGTTTTCCCGAAGGCCGTGGCCGCGGCCAGGACCCCGCAATCATGTTTAAGCATAGCCTCTGCGGCAAGCTCCTGATCCTCCCGCAACACCCCGGTGAAGGCAACCTCGATGTGTCTTCCCGGATTGGTCTTGTCTGCCCATTCGACCTCAACGCCGGCTTCTGCCAGCAGAGTCGCGACATCCGCTTCGCACCCCCTCGGCAGGCAAAGGTACTCTGGCGTTTCCCCGGCGCAGGAGATGATACGCGGTTTGCCGTAAGTCGACAGACGCATGGCCTGGGCCCGGTAAAACTCGGGATTCTTGAATGCGGCGAGCCTCTTCAATGAGTTCAAGGCCCTCTGGGAAACGCCGGATTTGCCAAGATAGAGCAGATCGGCTTTGACCACCTGCATTATCTTCGGAAACTCATGCCGCGAGAGTTTGCTTCGGCTCGACTCCCAGGGTTTGGCGGCCTCTTCATCGTCTTGTTTCAGCTCACCAAGCTCGCTTCCGTGACAGAGTTGGGAAATCAGGGCGCTGATTTCGTCTTCGGAAAGTTTCCTGATTTGCGCCAGGAATCCCCACTGGTCCTCATATGGCTGAAAATGCTCGTCGATAAAGGCGCTGTTGCCCTTTTGCCGCGCCGCCTTCTGTAACGGCAGGGCGATCAGGTTGCCGAAGCCGCCCTTGGGCATCGTGTCCTGATTGGGAAAGAGACGGTCGTAGGATTTGAATGTGATCTGATGCCGCTGGCTCATGGCGCGGGTCAGCAACGCGGAACCGAATTTCCGGGCCAAACTCGCAGCCACCGGCTCAGCAAAGAAGAACCAGACGTGGGCGCCCTGACCGGAACGGGAACGTTCAATCGCCACCGGGGCCGCAAAGGCCGTGCAAACCTCTCGGAGGGTGAACACGTCCTGCTGCCAGCCGTCTTTATCAAAGTCCATGGCCAGAAACAGGCATTTTTCATCCCGGCGCAATGGATAGATGCCGGCAACGAGGTTTCCCCGCAGATGGTCTTCGATGACCTTTTCATTCAGCGGGGAGTATGACTTATGTTTGCAGGCAGCGCATTTGACTCCGGGCTTGCCGCAAAGACCAGGTTTCCACTCATTCAGGCAGACGGGAGAGTATCCGGACCCGCCTTTGCCGCTCTCCCATCTTTTCGCATACACATCATCCCGCCCTTTGAACAGGGACATGAAAAGCCGGACTTTTTCCGTGGGATTCGCCGCAGATTTGGGGAAGAACGACGGCGCTGATGAGGAGGAATCCTGCTGCGATCCTTCCTGATAAGAACGGATTTCCGGAAGTTCGGCCAGCCCCAGCCGGACCTTCAAATCCAGGTTCTCTTCTTTCAAGGCCTGGTTTTCGGCGAGCAGGGCCTGGTACTTGCGCAGCAACGTTTTGAAATCCATGACAATGCCCTGCTCTGTGTCCCAATCCATCTCAGGGGCAAGGCCCTTAGCCAGGAAGTCCCGACCTTTGAAGCTATCCAGGCGACAGCAGCGCTTTCACGGCCTTTACAAAGGATCGTGCTGCGTCAATGGCCTTTCTCATACCTGTATCCCTTCGCGCCGGGCGCGGCGATAAAACTGCAAGATACCGGCCTGAAAGTCTATCACTGCGGCAGGCTTCACCGAGATCAAACGGTCAGATTCCAATTTCAAAGGATAAAGTATATCTGCCAGGTTCCGGATTTCTTGGAAGTAATCAAAAGGACCATGAAGCAAAACCAGCAGATCAATATCACTCCCTTCTTCGGTCTGTTGACGAGCATGGGAGCCATAGAGCAGGAGACCAGCGAACTGTTCCCCATAATAGCCTCCAATCATTTTTTACATTTTTGAATAATAGGGTCCATGTCGCCTATCCTTCTATTCTGAAACCAGATGGCTTCATTCTCTTAATAAATCCCAAGAGGATGATAGAGCCGGTCAAATGAACCTTTCCGACCCCCTTCCCGCGAAAATATCCTTTTAAGCTGTCGATGGCGCGGGCAAGGACTTGTTGCCGCTTGGCTTCACGTTGCCGGTATTTTTCCTCCAGGGCGGCTTCCCAGAAGGATATGTCAAAAGAAGGGGCATTTTAATTTTTCTAGCCCGGGGATCGTCTTGATGTTTCCTATTTTATAATGATTTAGCCTTGTTGGACACTAAAAAGATGAAGGGGGCGAAAAACGGCTTTAAATCGGAGATACAAACCTTAAAAGGCCTTGGTCTTTTAGCCTTAACCACTCCCTGAGAGACTTTCCACGGTTTCTCCCGGTTTTCTCCCACCTGCTTGGCTTTCAGAAAATATTCCAGCAATTAAAGGTCACTTAAAGGCAGTGCCGTCACTCCCGGGGTCAGGGGCAGCCGGACCTCGCCGGGGTGGATGACATAGCCGGGGGCCGCAGGCGCTTGCAGTCCTTCCGGAAGGCCGTGAGATTGCGAGCCATGGCCGGCCGGGGATTTTCTTGCAATTATGCATTTTGAATGCAAATTTGCAGGAAAAATCAGTCCAGACAATTACCACCCGGAATTTAAGTCTGGCAACATGTTAAGGTGAGCAAAGGTCACTCCCAAAGTTGACCCTGATGGAGCCAAGATTTTGACAAAATCAATATTTGGAATAATATATCAGATTAAATATAAGGGAAGATATTGGTTGATCCATGGTTTCTATTAATATCCCAGCTTTGGTCAAAGGCCTGCGGCAACGGTTGGGGTTAACCCAGGAGCAGTTCGCCCGCGAAGTGGGAGTGACCTTCAGCACCGTCAACCAGTGGGAAAACGGCAGGCGGCGGCCCCAGCCCTTTCTTTTGAAACGGCTCTTGGAGATGGAGGCTGCCTCGGGCGAAGTCGCGGGCGGCCGTTTGACCAGGAAAGAGGCCCAAGCTTTTAAGCGGAGGTGGGAGGCGGTCAATGCCGCCGAAAAAGAGGAGTTGGCCTCAACGTCGGCGGCGGACAAATTCCGCCAGGTTGCGGCGCTGCTGGCGTCGGCGGGGAAGTTTGGGTGGACCGAGGCTCAAACGGTGGAAGAGGATCAGGTTAGGGAGCGATGGGCCAGGCTGCGCAGGGAGTGTCATGCTTGAGCCGAAAGACCTAACACCTCTGCCAGCGGTTTTGCGGGACCTGGTGGCTTGGCTTAAGGCCGGAAAGGTCCCGGGGGTGGTGATCGGGGGCCTGGCTGCGTCCCTGTTAGGCCGGCCCCGGCTGACCCGGGACGTGGACGTGCTGGTACTGGTGGATGAGGTCTTATGGGTCGACTTTCTCACTGGGGGAGCAGGATACGGTTTTATGCCCCGGCGTGATGATGCCCTGGCTTTCGCCCGGGAAACCCGCGTTCTGCTGATGCGTCACCAGGAAAGCGGTATCGATGTTGATCTTGTCTTTGGAGCTCTTCCCTTCGAAAAAGAGGTTATGACCCGGGCCACCTGGGTGGAGCTGAGCGGCGTCCAGGTCCCCCTACCCCTGCCGGAAGATTTGATCATTATGAAGGCGGTGGCCCACCGTCCCCAGGACCTGGCCGACATCGAGGCCATACTGGCGGCTCACCAGAAACTTAACCTGCGGCGGGTGCGGCGTTGGGTGCGGGAGTTTGCCGCAGCCCTGTCGATGCCGGAAATCCTCAATGACCTGGAGGCCTTGCTATCCCGGCGGACCAAAAGAAAAAGATAATGCGTGCTTCGGCCTTATAAAAAGACCTTGTAAGAAGTATTCAAGGCCTTGGCCAGGCGCTTAGCCATATCTTTGCCGATGGGGCGCTTGCCCTTCTCCATTTCCGAAATATGGCCCGGTTTGACGCCGATCATGGCGGCCAATTGCGCCTGGGTCAATTCATGCATTAAACGGGCGCCTTTGAGAGTATCTCCCGGATGGAAATCGGGAAAAACCTCTTCAATACTGTAAAGGCGATCTTCTGCCTCCGTTACCTCTGCCTCAGCAATCGTCTGGCTTTCACCCCCCATCAGCGCCAAAATATTTTCCACCACCGCCCGGATGCGGTCGGCGTGAACTGCGGGCACCCGGAAACAAATATCAGCAAATTCTTCGATAGTCTGCTTTTTCGTGGGTTCCAACATATCTCACCTCTATTAGCCCGATTTCCTGGTTTCTTTCCTGCCAAACCGCCACATAAGTGGGTCGGCCCTTTTTAAGATGGCAATGATGACAATGGGGACGGCCTTTCAGCTTTCCGTAATTAGGCCAATTCGTCCGAACCGGCCCAAGATTCCTTATTTCTTCCAGTAAATATTTCATTCTTTTTTGAACCCCATCGGGAAGTTCTTGGGCTTGCTTTTTTGCTTGGGCCGTGAGCCGCACGTTCCATTGCATGGTATTTATATAACCATTAAATGGGACTTCTGTCAAACCAACTCATCACCAGTGCAAAAGTTTTGTGAAGGGGAAGAAATTTTATTCTTTCGGGAAAACGGGGCAGAGGGAGAACATAAATAAGAGGGTGTTTTGATTCGTACATGGAGGGACTGATGTTATTCAACCCAAATTGATCTTTCCCTAGGCCTTGTGCTACCATGCCTTCGGTGCGAGGACACGGCTCAGGAGCGAAGCCTGAGAGTTTTTTTAAACATAAGTCTTTATTATGTCTGTAGATTTTAAGAAGCCCAGCCATATTTTGGGGAAATATGACCCAAAAGCCCGCCAATAAAAAGCAACCGGGATGGCAAGCGGCCGCGTCTTTAAGGAGGCTGAAAAAGGTCGAGGATTTTATCGATCTGGCCTGGGCGTCCATGTGGTCCCTAAAGCACCGGGGTGCCTTGAACTGGGCCCTCAAAGCACTGGCCCTGGAGCCGGGGCATGAGGGTGCGAGGCTCATGGCCCTGAGATGCGCCAGGCTCCTGCAAGATGAGAATACCATCTTTCTTATCCTGGGAGAAATGTACCGGGACGGAACCTTGCTGGATAGAAAGGATTTTTACCTCCTGGGCCGGCTCGCCCTGTTCCGGCAGGATTATCTGTGGGCGGAGGAAATATTTCAGACCTTCCTGGACGACGCCGCGGCGAAGAAACCCCGGCTGAAAGGGCGCCTCTCCCAAGCGAGGCTCCGGGAGGTGCAGCAAAGCCTCTTGTTTGCCCGGATGATGTTGGAAAAAGATCCTACCCACAGGGCGCCTGCCGGACCACCACCTTCGCCACCGGTTGCCGCGGTGGAACCGGCCCCCGAGATCAAACCATCCAAAGCCGTGAAGGCCGCCACGGTATCCAAAGCTAAAGCAAGTCCCACAGAGACGCCGGTTGCCGTCTCAGGCCGGAAGAAACAAACTAGGGGCCAAGGCCAAACCATTCCCACCCGGAAGGGAAAAAGAGAGACAGCGTCCCAGGCAAAGCCCAAACTGCGGGCAGCTCAGCCTTCTTCGGAGAAAAAAGCGGCGGCAGGCAAGAAGGCAAAGATTCCTCCAGGTCAGGAAGCCGGGACTCAGATCCCTTTCCAGGCCGCCTCCCCTCCCGAGCCGCCGCCGGAACTGAAAGTCGTATTTGATCTGGACCCCGCCCCGGTTCTTCAGGCCGTCAGCGACCGGCGCCAGTCCGATCCGGCAGGGGTGCAGTTGGCCCTCAAGGCTTACCGCCTCTCTTTTCGGACCTCCTACGACCAGCTCCTCTGCCTGCCCACCCTCAGGGACGTGCATTCCCTCTGGTATCAGGAAGACACGGCCCGCAAGGTCATGAAAAACTTCCGGGGACGAGCCATCCTGGCGGATGAAGTGGGGCTGGGCAAGACCGTGGAGGCCGGAATCATCCTCAAGGAATACCTGCTCCGGGGCCTGATCCGGAACGCCCTGGTTCTCGCTCCCAGCTCCCTGGTGTCCCAATGGCAGGAGGAACTGCTGGGGAAATTCGGGCTCAACTTTATCTCCACTCAGGACGAGCTGTTCAAGAAGGACCCGGAGCGGTTTTGGGCCGAACCTTTCATCTTGGCTTCATTGCAGACCGTCAGGAGTAAACGCCATTTCTCCGCCATCACCTCCCGGGCCTACGACCTGGTGGCGGTGGATGAGGCGCACCACCTGAAAAACCGGGCCACCCAAAACTGGAAACTGGTCAATGCCCTTAAAAAGAACTTTCTTTTGATGCTCACCGCCACCCCGGTGCAAAACAGCCTGGAAGAGCTTTACAGTCTGGTGACCCTGCTGCGGCCCGGACATCTAAAAACGCGTAAGGCCTTCAAGGATGAATTCATCACCAGGGGCAATCCCACCGACCCCCGCAACCGGGAGAAGTTGCGGCAGCTCCTGAAAGAGGTAATGGTGCGGAACACCCGCTCCGTCGCCCAACTCAGGCTGCCGCCCAGATTTGCGCTGACGGTGCGGCTTTCCCCAACCCCGGAAGAAGCGGATTTCTACCAGGCCGTCAGCGGGCTGGTCACCGCCCAGGCAGCCCGGGCCGATAGCCGGGGGGGAGACAAGCTGGCCTGGCGCAAGCTGATGGAGGCCGCAGGTTCTTCCCCGGCCGCGGCCCTGCGGATGCTGGAGCGCTTTCAGGAGCGCCGTGACAACGGCCTGGGGGACCGGCTTCAAGAACTTTTAACCCTGGGCCGCAGCGTTCGCAATAGCGCCAAGGTCCGGAAAGTGGCAGACTTTCTCAAGGCCTCTCCCGGCCAAACGCTTCTGTTCGTCAATTACCTCGCCACCCTGGAATACCTGGAACAGGCCCTTCAAGAGCACCGCATCCCCCACGCGGTCTACCGGGGGAGCCTGACCCCGGCCCAGAAGCAGGCAGCCCTTGGGGCCTTCCGGGACGGCTGCCCGGTGCTCCTGTCCACCGGCACCGGCGGGGAAGGGCACAACCTGCAATTCTGCCAGACGCTGATCAATTACGACCTCCCCTGGAATCCCATGGAAATCGAGCAGCGCATCGGCAGGTTGCATCGCATCGGCCAGGAAAAGGAGGTCCAGGTTTATAACTTCTGCGCCGCCGGCAGCATTGAAGACCATATCCTGGAAGTGCTGGACAAAAAGATCAACATGTTCGAACTGGTGGTGGGGGAGATTGACATGATCCTGGGGCGGCTTCAGGGTGAAGAGGAATTCGGCGATCTGGTCTACGACCTCTGGGTGCGGCACCCGGAGGAGGCCGAACGCCGCCGGGCCTTCGAAGCCCTGGCCCGGCGGCTCCAGCAGGCCCGGGCCGCGCATGAGAAAAGCAAGGAATTGGATGAAAAACTGTTCCAGGAAGATTTCGGCGTATGACCAATAGAACCGACCCCGAGCTTTTATCCTTTGCCTCCGAAGTGCTGGAACGGCACGGGAGCCTGGTTGAGCCCCAAGGCGACGGCCTCCTGGCCTTGATGCCCCCGGCCCTGGCCCAAAGCCTGGAACTGCCGGAGGAGATGCAACTCGGCGCCGAGGAAGCTCCTCTTCTCTACGGCAGCCCTCTGCTGGATCGGCTGGTGGAATTGGCCATCCGGGAGGTGCCGGTGGCCTACGGTCAGATAGAAGTTCCTTACTTGAAGAAAGCGGGCTTCGAGCAGGTCCTGGAGCGGGACCTGGCTTTTGCCGGGGCCCAGGTGCGTGTGAGCAGCCGGGCGGACGCCCGGGCCACCTATATGATCCTCATCTGCCACTATCTGGCCCTGAGTGACGAACGCAAAGAAGGGTTGGTGACCCTGGCTCTGCATGAAGACTCCGGAGCGCTCATCCCCGGACTGGCCGAGCTGTGGGAAGCCGGCCATCCCAGGTTCTTCCCGGCCGGCAAAGTGCCGTCCCATTTCCCGGTGGGCCTGGAGACAGCCCTGGCGAACGGCATGGACAGGGCCCGGGGCGCTGCCGCCGGGGAATTATCGGGATTCCTCGCCGCCATGCAGCGGCGTCTGGGCCGGGACGTGAAGAATACCAGGGAATATTACGGGGCGTTGCGCCAGGAAATGGAGAGCGGCCTGCCGCAAGCGAACTTAACCGAGTCTCAGCGCCAGGAGCGTCAGGCCAAAATCGACGGGCTGAGCCAGGAGATGGCCCGGAAGATCGCGGACCTGGAACAGAAATATCAGGTGCGTGTGAAGGTTTCAGCCTGCGCCGCCCTGCGTTTCCTGGTGGACGTGGCGCACCTGCTGCTGGAACTCAAGTTTCGCCGCTTGTCCCGCTCCCTCAGGGTTATCTGGAATCCCTTGACCCAAAGCCTGGACCCCCTGGTATGTGAAAACTGCCACCAAACCATACGCCGCGTCCACCCGACGCCCCAAGACGGCGCCGTGAAATTGTTCTGCCTGCCTTGCTGTAAGAGTAAAGGCGGTTAACTTATTAAACAATTTATGCATTATTCAAGGTAGGTTAGTTCCCTTTTAGATTTGCGAGAAGACCATCAGGGCGTCAATTAATTTTGTCGTGGGTCTGGTTTCCATCTTCCCCTTCTCCTAATCCTTATACATCTATCGTCGGTTAGGGAGTTGGTCGCTCCGGTTGCAAAACCGGTTCGCGTCGGTAGCGGCGGCGCAAGTCGAATCTGACTCGGGCCGACGGCAAGGCACTTCTTCACATGGGTGCAAAGATGAAACGTTCGGGGGTGTCTGAAAGTTTTTTGTGAGAATATCAACAGGCTAAGGCTTAATTTGGTAGTCCCAACGGGACTCGAACCCGTGTCTTTGCCGTGAGAGCCGGGTTGCAACCTTACGCCACCAATGATTTCAATAGGTTGAGGATGCATTGAGACACCTTTTCTGCTTGAAAATACCCCTCGGAAGTTATCCATCGGGGTATCCAAAAAAGCGAAAGGCACCATGGCCACCACCACGATGCCTTTCAAAAATGTGTCTCAGAGGCCCTTAAAAATTAGCATGTCTCCGTGCCTTCGTCAAGGAGGCACAATGATTAAGTCCTTCCATCCGCAACACCTATCAGACCTTCGCAGATCCGGCTTACTTGATGCAACTATCGAGGCGGCCAGGATTTACACTGTTCCCCCAGGAGAAATCGGCAAGAAGTTAGGCGGTCTGGGTAATAGCGTGGTCAGTGCCTTGGCCTTCCCTTACCCCGGATTCGATGGTTATGAGCGCTATAAGGTCTGGCGAGAAGAAGCCAAAGCCGGCCCCAAATATATCCAGAAAACCGGATCATCTAACCATCTATATCTTCCTCCCACCCTTGACCTTAAAGGCGACTCTCATTTATTGGTGACCGAGGGCGAAAAAAAAGCCCTGGCCTTGATGCAATCCGATTTCCAGGTGGTGGGCATAGGCGGGGTTTTTAGCTGGTTAACCAAAGTCGATGGCGACTCCCGCCCCCTCCCCGACTTCGATCTTCTGAACTGGCGCCGGCCTATAACAATCCTTTTTGACTCCGATGGCAAAAATAATCCCAAGGTTCGGCTTGCGGCCTGGCGGCTGGCCCGCGAATTGGCCCGCCGTGGTGGGCAGGTTATGGTGCTCTTCCTTCCCGCCGGCCCGAACGGAGAAAAGTTGGGAGCAGACGATTACCTGGTGGCATATGACCGGGAATCCATGGCGGAAGTGCTCAAGATGGCATGGCCTTATGACCCGCAATTGAATGACCATGAAGCTGAAATAAGCTGGCACCTCAGAGACATAACTGCTGATGACTCCACCCTTGACAAGATCCGAGCCTTGGACAGCCTTATTCCTATTCTATCAGAGATGAGGCGCACTGAAATAAACGCATCCTTGAAGGATTGAGGGAACGTCTTAAACTTCGGCGCAAAGACCTCACCGACATTTTATTTGATATTAAACGCGCCCAAAGACATTCGAAGAAGAAAGAGGCAGCAGTCTCCACCCTGGACAAACTTACAGATGTTTATCGTCTCCACCCTGCCCTTGATTTTCCCGAAGATGTGACGACCATCGGTTTCCGGGTGGACCTCCCCGGTAATGATGGCGAAACGCCTGTTGGCTTGCTCCTACTGATTTCTGATGGTCAGGTTGTCCGAGTAGAGGTGGATCAAGAGCCGTTGGTAAAGATAAGGGAACGGATGTACCAAATTAAAGCGGGAGCCCCACCATTTCTCCGGGACGTATGGGGGCTGGATAGGCTCAAGGCTTTTATGGCCCGTCCTTCCTGTCCTAAAGGATTGTATAACGACCTCAAGTCGGCCTATCAGACCTATCTTGATCTTCCTAATGCCGCTTACGGTCTTATTGCGGCCTGGACGGTTGGAACGTACTTTGCCCACAGCTTTACTGCCTTTCCTTTTCTCCACTTCCACGGTCCCAAGGAGTCAGGCAAAAGTAAGTCTCTTGAAGCAATGCGATGCACATGCTGTAACGCTTGGAAGGGAAGGGATATAACCGCCGCTGCCTTGGGTGACACCGTAGACGGCCAACGCGGAACCATCTTGTTAGACCAGGCCGAAAAGCTGAACTCGGACGAAAACACAAATCTTGTCGGCCTGCTGGCGGATTCTTATAAAAAAGCAGGCGGTCAACGTCGAGTGGTGGAGATCACTAAGGGTGGAAGGTCGATTCTTGAATTTTCCACTTACGGCCCCAAGGCATTCGCCAGCACCAAGCCGCTTGACTCTGACCTTGCCGACCGTTGTATCCGCGTCCCTATGACCCGGACCCGCCGGGAACTCCCCGACCTGGAAGGTTGGGAAAAGTTGTGGGAAGAACTGAGAGATAAGCTCTATCGGTTTACCCTGGCGTCTTTCAAGAGTAACCGTTCAGTCCCCTTTTTTAGATGAGGCATTTTTTTTGAAAAAATGAAAAAAATGGCATAGGGGGCGCGACTTTTTTTGAAGAATAGTGTATTCAAGGTCTTGTGGAAACAAGACCGATTAG
>Ga0233425_10001728_pt1 | contig 46818 bp, 48 predicted proteins | sample Watercolumn_Towu_2_FD_181712 | JGI IMG/M metagenome (GOLD analysis project Ga0233425, IMG submission 181712) | Freshwater microbial communities from Lake Towuti, South Sulawesi, Indonesia - Watercolumn_Towuti2014_140_MG | ecosystem: Environmental > Aquatic > Freshwater > Lake | place...
GGGGCGATACTGCTGATAACCCGGGTCGGTGATCCAAAAACGACCTTGCCAGCCGATGATGATTTGACCAGGGTCCGCGTGCAAGTGCCCCATCGTGTTGCGAGGAAGTCCGACGGCCACCAGAAAATCATCGCTGTCCCAACCCGTGCGAAAGGTAATTGCGTGGGGATGCTCCTGCATTCCGTATTGGGGGGGCGAGCCGTTCATGTTGATCTGCAGCGCCTCCACCAAGCAAGCGGCCGGCATTCGTGAGACGGGAAGACGACGCACCAGCCACTCGCTCTCCGGCCAGCGATACCAACCGGCCAGTCGCGCTAACGCTGTCTGCCAGAACCGCATCTCCGTCTCCACGTCGCCCAGTGGTGCATGCAGGTCCGGTCGTCCCGGCAACGTCAGGTGAATCCATTGGCTGGCGAGACTGGCGAAAGCGTCGCGACTTTCCGCGAGAAGTTTGTCGCGGTCAGGATGACCTTCCAACCAACCCGTTACGCTGTCCATCAGGAAGCCATCGTACGCGGTGCCTTCCGTGTGACGCGCTTCGTTGGTGCGGTAGCGACACCACGCGCGCAGCACCGCGCGCATTCGTTTGTCAAGTGCCGCGGCGCGCGGACTGCCAACCACGCGCGCGAGTTGCGCGGCGCGGGAGAGTCCGATGACGGGAATGTTGTGCAGGTCGCCCGTCTTCAATTCACGGCCTTCGGGCCACTTCTCTGTGAACCACGGCCAGACCTCACGTTCCAAGAGTGTGTTGGCCGCCGCGCGCGCTTGCGGGAGCTTGTCATTGTCCCAGCCATCTCGGACGGCTAACGCTTGAGCCAGGCACGCCGCGATGTGAGCTGTGGAGAGGGAGACGCTGTTCGTGGAATCGGTGAATTGGTTCCAGCCAGCCAAAGCCGCCAACTCTCGTTGCAGTAACGCACCGGCGTCACGGTCGTCGAACCGACGCCACGCGACATGGAGCAGTTGCCACCGTTCTTCCAGCGCCCAACTCAGCCACGTATACCATGGGTAGCTCATGCCCCGAATGCCATGCGGAAGTTCATCGGTTCGCGGTGACCTCGTCAAGGGTAGGGGATAGGCAATAGTGTAGCCGATGCGGTAATAGTGAACATCCAGCTCGCGTCGTGATTTCTCGGCGCTGACACGTGCCCGGATTTCCTTCTCGACCGACGATCGCGGCCACATCGGCGCAGTGAGCAACACGACGGCAGCGGCGATGACTTGGGCGGCATTCATCATGACCGTTGCCCGTATAACAATCGCCACTGGTATCGTCAACCACTACGAGTGTGTCCCATTCAAATTTGCATTCGAATATTCAAATTACGCTTGCGTGCCCGGTCTGATTTGATACTTTCGCGCGAGTACCGCTGAGTGGTGATCGGCAAATGACTTCTGAGTTTCAACAATACGTGGCTGTTGGTCTTCTCCTGCTTGCTGCTGCCGGTATGGCAGTGGTGATGCTATTGGTGCCTCGTGTCCTCGGCAAGAAACGCACGCATGGCCCCATTAAGGACACACCCTACGAATGCGGCGTGCCGCCTCTCGCGGACGCGCATCCACGGTTCAGCGTGAAATTCTATCTCGTCGCCGTCCTCTTCATTCTGTTCGACATCGAAGTGGTTTTCTTCCTCGGTTGGGCGGCTGTGTATCGCGCGCTGCTCGGCGAGATTGGCTGGAAGATGCTGCTCGGTGGCACGCTGTTCTTGCTGGTTCTCGAAGTCGGCCACATCTACGCCTGGAAAAAAGGCGCGCTCGATTGGGCGCCGGAGAAGGATCGGTCGTGAACCGCCCCGACTTCATTGTGACGCGCCTCGACTCGGCGATTGATTGGTGCCGGAAGAACTCCGTCTGGCCAATGCCGATGGGGTTGGCATGCTGCGCCATCGAATTGATGGCCGGCGGCGCGGCGCGGTTCGATATCGCCCGGTTTGGCGCGGAAGTGATGCGGTTCTCGCCCCGACAATCTGACCTGATGATCGTCGCCGGAACCTGCACGTACAAGATGGCCGGAGCCGTCAAACGTGTCTGGGACCAGATGGCCACACCGAAATGGTGCATCGCGATGGGCGCGTGCGCCAGCAGCGGCGGGATGTACCGCAGTTACGCCGTCGTGCAGGGTGTGGACCGGTTCTTGCCGGTGGACGTTTACATTTCCGGTTGTCCACCGCGGCCGGAAGCGATGCTTGAAGGCTTGATGGCCATTCAACGCAAGATTCAGACGCCGAATGCGGTGGGCGGTCCCATCATTGTACGAGGAGAGTATGCAGCTAAACCTTGAGCAATTTGGCGGCACACTCTCCGAGGCGCGTGGCGAAACCACCATTCGCCTCCCGCGTGAGAAACTCCTCGACGCATGCCGGCATCTCAAGAACGAGTGCGGCTTCGTCATGCTGACCGACATCGCCGGCGTGGACAACTACAGCGAACATCCGCGCTTCGAGGTTGTCTATCATCTTTACTCGTTCACGCGCCGATGTTGGCTTCGCTTGAAAGTCGGCGTGCCGGAAGATGACTTGGAGGTGGACAGCGTCACGCATCTTTGGCGAACGGCGGATTGGCACGAACGCGAGGCGTTCGACATGTACGGCATCCGCTTCCGCAACCACCCAGACCTGAAACGCATCCTGATGTGGGACGGCTATCCATATTACCCGTTGCGCAAGGATTTCCCCTTGGCCGGCATGGATGCCGAGTTGCGCGACGCCGAGGCCGGCGCCGGCAAGGCGGAAGCAGCGCCGATGCACGGCGGACCGTTTGTCGCCGGGCCGGGCGAAAGGCCGTCTTCGCGCCGTGAGCCACGCCAGTACGACACGACCGCCGAGCAGCAGGAGAAACTGAAGTAGCATGGCGACCCAGCACGAAATCGAGTTGATGGATTCGGCGGCGCGCGCGCAGCAGGCGACCGAGGACGCTCTGCGCGGCGAACGGATGATCATCAACATGGGTCCGTCGCATCCCAGCACGCACGGTGTATTGCGGCTCGTGCTCGAACTCGATGGCGAGGAGATCGTCAACGTCTGGCCCGATGTCGGTTACCTTCACCGCGGCGATGAGAAGATTGCCGAGAACATGACGTGGACGCAGTTCATCCCGTACACCGACCGGCTCGATTACCTCGCGCCGCTTGCGAACAACGTCGCCTACGCCTACGCCGTGGAAAAACTCATCGGCATCACAGTGCCGCCGCGCTGCCAATACATTCGTGTGATCTGTTCGGAATTGGCGCGGATCAGTTCGCACCTGCTCGGCATCGGCTGCTTCGGGATGGACGTCGGCGCGTTGACGATCTTCCTGTACACGTTCAAAGAGCGCGAGAAGATTCACGACATGTGCGAATGCATCTGTGGCGCGCGATTCACGACGAGCTACACGCGCATTGGCGGCCTCGCGAACGACATGCCGCCGGAATTTCTACCGATGTTGCGGAAGTTCCTCCAAGAGTTGCCGGCCACGATTGACGAGGTGGACAAGCTCCTGACACGAAACAAGATTTTTACCGAGCGCACGCGCGGCATCGGTATTCTGAAGAAGGAAGACGCCATCAACCTCGGCGTCACCGGCCCGAATCTGCGTGGCAGCGGCGTCGAGTGGGATATTCGCAAGGCGCATCCGTACGGCGGCTACGAGAACTTCGAGTTTGAGGTGCCGGTGGGCACGGTCGGCGATTGCTACGACCGGTATCTTTGTCGCATGGAAGAGATGCGCCAGAGCATCCGTATCCTCCAGCAGGCCGTGGATAAGATGCCCGGCGGCGAGTGGAACGCGCCCGAGGCGAAGATCGTGTTGCCGGAGAAGAAGGCGGTACTGACGAAGATGGAGGAATTGATCCACCACTTCATCAACGTGACGCAAGGCATCAACGTCCCGCCCGGTGAAGTTTATTTCAGCGCGGAGAATCCGAAGGGCGAACTTGGGTTCTACATCGTCAGCAAGGGTGGCGGCACGCCGCACCGGTTGAAGATCCGCGCGCCGAGTTTCGTGAACCTGCAAGCGGTGCCGTTGATGGCGAAAGGCCACATGATCGCCGACTTGGTGGCAATTTTGGCCAGCATAGATTTCGTGATGGGAGAGTGCGATAGGTGAATATCATCATTGTCATTCCGAGCTTGCGAGGAATCTCTAACTCCCTTTCGGACGGATTCCAGAGATTCCTCGCTGCGCTCGGAATGACAGGAAGGAGAATGTGACGATCCCGTCTGAATTAGAACGTCACATTGACGAGATCATCACGCACTATCCGCCTGACCGGAAACGGGCGGCAGTGTTGTGGCTCTGTCATCTGTTACAAGAACACTTCGGTTTCCTTGGCGAGGAACAGGTCGCTTGGATTGCCGGCAAGCTGGAGCTTCAGCCGATCAACGTTTGGGAAGTGGTGACGTTCTACCCGATGTTTACGCAGAAGCCGCTCGGCAAGTTTCACATCAAGGTTTGTCGGACGCTTTCTTGTCACCTTGCCGGCGCGCCAGCGTTGCTCAAACGATTGGAGAACCTTGACTCGAAGCAGTTCACGGTTTCGACAGTTGAATGTCTCGCGCTCTGCGGCAGCGGCCCAGCGATGATGATCAACGACGAGACTTTCGAGCACGTCACGCCAGAGAAAATCGGTGCCATCCTCGACCGCATCCAGACGACGGGCAAGCTCGACGCGCAGCCGTTGCCCGCGCCGTTGCGGGCGCATCCGTTGGAGAGGCGCATCCTGTTGGCGAACATCACCAAGCCAGGCTACACCGGCTCGCTGGCGGACTATGAACGCGAGGGCGGCTATCAAGCGTTGAAGAAGGCGTTGACAATGAAACCCGAGGAGATCGTCAACGAGGTCAAGAATAGCGAATTGCGCGGTCGCGGCGGCGCGGGGTTCCCGTGCGGCCTAAAGTGGAGCTTCCTTGCCAAGAACACCGGCAAGCCAACGTATCTGGTTTGCAACGCGGACGAGAGCGAGCCTGGCACGTTCAAAGACCGTCAAATTATTTACTACGATCCGCATCTGCTCATCGAGGGCATTCTCATCTCGTGCTACGCGACTGGCGCGAAGGCCGCCTACATTTACATTCGCGGCGAGATGCCGGATGGCGCGAAGATTTTACTGAGAGCTATTGAGGAAGCGCGCGCGAAAGGATACCGGAACGCCGATATCTACGTTCATCGCGGCGCGGGTGCGTACATCTGCGGCGAGGAGACCGGCCTGATCGAGTCGCTCGAAGGCAAGCGCCCTTATCCGCGCATCAAGCCACCGTTTCCGGCGGTGGTTGGGTTGTTCGGTTGTCCGACGGTCGTGAACAACGTCGAGACACTGGCCAACGTGCCGCTCATCGTGAACAACGGGGCCGCTTGGTTCAAGACAATGGGTGTGCCCGGTTCGACCGGCACGAAGATCCTTGGCGTCAGCGGCCCGGTGAAACGCCCCGGCTACTACGAGTTCGAGATGGGTCAATTGACGATGCGCCAGCTCATTTACGATGTCTGCGGTGGTCTCACTGACGGCAAGACGCTGAAAGGGGTGATCCCCGGTGGCAGTTCGATGCCGGTCTTGAAGGCCGACCAAATTGATGTGGCGTTGGATTTCGAAAGCCTCCGCAAAGCCGGCACGATGGCCGGCAGCGGCGGTGTGATTGTGCTCGATGATTCGGTTGATATCGTCGAGGCGACGTTGAACCTCGCGCAGTTTTACGCTCACGAAAGCTGTGGCCAGTGTACTCCCTGCCGGGAAGGAACGCTCTGGATGGAGAAGATGCTTCATCGGATGGAGCACGGCGATGGCCGCCCGCAGGACGTTGACCTGCTTTACGACGTGGCCGATAACATTGACGGCAAAACAATTTGTCCGCTCGGCGAAGCAGCCGCGTGGCCGGTGAAAGCCTTCGTGACGAAATACCGCAACGAGTTTGAGAAGGCGTGTGGCAAGAATGGCTGACACTGTCAAACTAACGATTGATGGCAAGGAAGTCGTCGCTCCGAAGGGGATGAACCTCATCGAGGCGGCGAAGCTGGTCGGCACTCAGGTGCCGCACTATTGCTATCACCCGAAACTGGCGGTGGTTGGCAGTTGTCGGATGTGTTTGGTGGATGTCGGTATGCCGAAACTGGGCGCGGACAAGAAACCGGAAATCGGCGCCGACGGGAAACCAATCATCCTCTTTGGACCGAAACTTGTCATCGGCTGCAACACACCGGTTGCGGAAGGCATGGTCGTTCACACCCGCAGCGAGAAGGTCGTCAAGGCGCGCGAAGGCGTGATGGAGTTTCTCCTCATCAATCATCCGCTTGACTGTCCGATTTGCGATCAGGCAGGCGAATGCCGGCTTCAGGAGTTCTCGGTGGACTATGGCAAGGGCCAGAGCCGCTTCGTCGAGGAGAAGGTTCACAAGCCAAAGAAGACGGTACTCAACGCTAAAATCACTCTCGACGACGAGCGTTGCATTCTTTGTTCGCGCTGCATCCGCTTCATGCGCGACGTGGCCGGGCAGGATTGTCTCGGCTTTGTCAATCGCGGGAGTTACTCGACGCTCACATGTTATCCCGGTCAGGAGCCGAAGACCAACTACGACCTCAACATCGTGGACATCTGCCCCGTCGGCGCGCTTACGTCGAACGATTTCCGTTTCCAGCAGCGCGTCTGGTTCCTGAAAGAGACCAAGTCCATCTGTCCGAACTGCGCCACCGGCTGCAACACAGTCCTCTGGTCGCGCGAAGGCATTGTCTATCGGCAAACGCCCCGTCCCAACGAAGCCGTCAACCAATGCTGGATGTGCGACTCAGGCCGGCTGAACTACAAGTTCATCAACGATCCGCGACGACTCACCATGACGCGTCCTTGGGCGGAAACGCTGCGCGAAGTCGCCGGTAAGCTGAAGCGTGCGAAAGGCATTGCTGTCATCGGCAGCGCGCGCGCGACGACGGAGGAGTTGTTCTTGTTGCGGAAACTCAGTAACGCCGGGGCGATGGTCGTGCCGCACAACGGCGAGTCGGACAATTTCTTTCTCAATGCCGACCGTACACCGAACATGGCCGGGGCGCGGCTTGTCGGATTCAGTGGCGAACTAGGAGATTTCACGGCGCTGGTCGTGCTCGGTGAAGAAGTTCCGGAGGAACTGTTGTCGAAGGCGGAGTTGGTAGTGGCAATAGACATCTTGCCGACGAAGACAACGGCGGTGGCGCAATACGTTCTGCCCGGTGTCAGTTTCGCGGAGAAGCGCGGCACGTTGATCAACGCGAAGAACCGCATTCAACGACTGAACCCGGCCGTCGCGCCGTTGGCCGGAACAAAACCGGAATACGAGATTTTGTCGGCGTTGCTCCGCGAGATGGGCATCGCGAACTACGTGACGCTAGAGGATGTGTTCGCCGACATGGCACGAACGTTGCCGGCGTTGGCCGATTTGAATCTCTCTAAGATCGGCGACCAAGGCGTGGAGGTGAAGTTGTGATCGAATTTGTGATCATCACCGCCGCCAAGATCGCTGCTGTCCTCGGTGTCACGTTGACGGTCGTGGCGTACACGGTGTTGCTCGAACGCTGGGTTTGCGCCTGGATGCAGGACCGGCTCGGTCCGAACCGCGTCGGGCCATTCGGACTGCTTCAGCCGTTCGCCGATGGCGTGAAATTGATGGTGAAGGAAGATTTCGTGTCACAGCATGTCGTGCACAAGGCCATTTTCACCATTGGGCCGATGTTGACGATGATGCCGGCGTTGGTGGTTGTCGGCGTAATTCCATGGGGAAGCCAGTTGACGGTGCTGGGACACGACATCAAATGCGTGGTCGCAGACTTGAACGTCGGCGTGCTGTTTGTTTTCGCTATCGCATCGTTCTCGGTGTACGGCATCGTGTTGGCGGGGTGGGCGAGCAACTCAAAGTATCCATTCCTCGGCGGGCTGCGTTCGAGTGCGCAGATGATCTCGTATGAAGTGTGTCTTGGGTTGAGTGTGGTACCGGTGTTCATGCAGGTTGGGTCGCTGAACTTGAGCGCGGTGGCGGCTTACCAAGCAAACCATGTGTGGTTGATATGCTGTCAGCCGTTGTCATTCTTCATCTTCTTCGTAAGCGCGCTGGCCGAGACCAACCGCACGCCGTTCGACTTGCCGGAAGCGGAACAAGAGTTGGTCGCCGGCTACAACACTGAGTATGGCTCGACGAAGTTTGCGATGTTTTTCCTTGGCGAGTATGCGGCGATGTTTGCGATGTCGGCGCTGATGGTGACTCTGTTCTTCGGTAGTTGGTCGCTGCCATTCGCGCCGTTCAACGCGCCGGCGAAAGAACTGTGGGTTGGGCTGGCGCAGATCGGCATCTTTCTCGGCAAGGTGATAGCGTGCTTGTTTGCGTTCATCTGGATTCGGTGGACGATCCCGCGGTTTCGGTATGACCAGTTGATGGCGTTGGGATGGAAGATATTCATTCCCTTGACGCTCGTGAACATCCTGATCAAGGGTGCTGTGTTGGCGATGCGAGGTGTGAAATGAGGCCACGAATCCACACGAATCAGACACGAATGACGGCGAATCACCAAGAAGCTTGTCATTCTGAGCGCAGCGAAGAATCTCTGTCGTTGAGGCAAACGCGGCGAATGTTGGCGGCAAACTGCGAGGAGAACAGCAAATGAAGTATCAGGTTATCGGCGGATCAACAAAGAATGAGGAATTTGAGAAGTACGTTGAAGTACTAACGGAACTAGGCATCCCAACGGAGCGCGACAAAAATGGGAGAGTTGGCGTCGTGGACACTCGCGACCAAGCGCAGCAGATACTCGAAAGGATTAAGGCGCGAATCCATTACATGCCGTGGAGTGTTATCGAGATAGTTGACTAATAGCGTAAGACGGAAAGGAGAACCTACATGAGTGAGAACCAGACACAAAGCAAATTATCCAGAGACAAGTGGCCTTGGGCGATTGTCTGGCTTGCGCTTGTTGTCGGCGCACTCTCAATGTATTCCACGCACACGAACCTAGTGGCCATCAAGCAGCAACTTGTGGTAGTTGAAAGGCAGGTATCGGATTCCTCTACACGTGATGCCATGATCGCTCAGGTCCTGCGATTGGAGCAACAAATTGGCGTATTGACGAAGCTGATTTCTGAATCTGATGCTCGCGGTGCGGTGACCACACAGGCCGAAAAGTTAGATCGCCAGCTAATCAAGTTGGGGAAGCAATTGGCCGAAATTGGCTCAACAACGGTCAAAACAGCGCAGGTGGTGGCACTGGAAAAGCAAATCCAAAACTTAGTTGAGAGTGGGGCGTTGTTCCCAAACAAGTTGAAGCCAGCAACCGAAGCGATTCAATTGGCCCAGGCTGCGATAGCCAAAGGTGACCGCCAGTTGGCCAAAATTTACTACCTCAGCGCCGTCAACCACGCGCCATCTGACGAGCAGATTCTCCAAGCCTATGCTGATTTGATTCTCACGGCGGACGATTGCACCTTGGATGACCTGCAACGGTTGCGATCTGTGCTTCAGGTCTCGGTTTACCAGATTCCTCCTCAGCACATTAAAGGCATGCTTGGCCTTCTGACGAAGGCAAGAGAGACAGAGACTCGCCTCGTAGCCGCTCAACAAGCGAAAATCCTCCGCCCCGATTGGAAAGCAAGATTTGACGAAGTCACATCCACGACGGTCGAATCAATTTGCACAGATGAAAACAAGCTCACTCAGAGGCTTCGGTCATTGAATGAAATCTCTGAGGGCATCCAGACTCAAGAACAACCCGACGGCGACCTTCGACGGAACGTGGAAAGTGAGATTGGCCGGGCTCAAGACATTTTGGCGGCAGGCAGACTCACGCGCTTGCTCGACAAGTTGCTGAAGGACTTGACTGAAGCAGTGGAAGCGTCACCCAATAAGGCGATTTCGATTCTACAAACCGCCGAGAGTACACTCGGACAGTTATGGGGAATCTACTCCGTTGGTTTTCCGGCTCCTCTGAAGGCGAAAATTGATGGCTTCTCCAATTCACTCAGGAGTGCTGTCGAGAAGCTCGCGGAGGCCAAATCGCGCCCACTTCTCGCAGAAGTTAATCAGCAACTTGACTCGGCCAGGCAATTCACAGTCGGTAACGATGAGCCAGAAATTGGGAAGACGGGATCGCTACAGAAGGCCGTGGAACACTATGAGGCTTGTCTTGCCAAAGCCATTCCGGCTTACCAAGAGATGTCATCGGCCAGCCTGAAAAGGACTGCGGAGGATACTTTGGGCGAAATCCGAAAGCTTGCGGCGGATGCTAAGAGACAACAGTTCGATAAATATCAACAATGGGCGATCTCGGTTTGTGCGGATGCCTACTGGGCGTACAATGGGACGAGTTTTAAGCTCAACCTAACCGCCCATGATAATACTATAGCAAGGGAATTGTTCTCAGATTCCGATCTCGGTTTAGTGGATCAAAGCCTCCTTTGTCCGGAAACAGGCCGGCTCTTTAATGACGTAATTGGAAAACTGGTTGGCAAGATGAATGGGGAAGGCGCGTTCTACACACAGAGAGATATGGCGGTATCGAAGAAGCGGAAGTTCGAGAACTTCTAATGAGAACCGTTCTCTCCATACTCGTCGCAGTCGTCAGCATGGTGCGTCCCTCGATAGCATCCAGAGGGGACGCCACGGTTAGTGAGGTTTCGGTGATTGCGCCGGTTGCCGTGAATACTTACGAGGCTGCTCTTGAACGTGCTGATTTAGCGGTGGCCAAATCGTTGGTCAACCCCAACATCTTGAAGGGGGAATTTGGCGAGAGCATTCGAGATCAAACTGTTGGCCGTTATCTTCACAAGTCGGGGAAGTGGCACAACATTTCGCCGCGCATGGGTCGCCAAGGGTTAGACCACGTTTCCCTCCAGTTGAACGAAGACGGTTTGCCGACACGCATTATGGTGGACGAAACGAAGTTTGGTGCTGGCGGGCTTGGCCAAACAGCAAACGGCAACATCCAACTTGGCGAGAAGTGGACAAGTGACCGTCTTGCCGGCTTGGCTGACGGCCTAAGGAAGCTCGGCCGGCTGACTGAGACTGGCATTGAAGTCAGCAAACCGCCGGTGGGGTTATCTCCGAGACAGTCTGTGAAGATTCCGCTGAGCGAAACAGAGACAGCCGTCTTCTGGCGTGAAGGTGGACAATGGAAGTGCGACGTTTCCCCTCAACAGTTTCCGCGTGTGCAAAGGCAGTTGGAAAAGACGGCGGATCTTCTGCAGGCTGCTGCCGATGGTCGGGTTGATTATCCGAAGCGGCTTTTTCAGGTGAACATTGACGACAACAAACTGCTTGTGACAATTCGTGACGGGAAGTTCGTCGATAAGACGGGAGGAGCAATCGAAAAGCTCCCGATTAAGGCGATACTCAAGCCGATCGAGATCGATAAGAATCTTTGGGCCTCTAACGAGCTTCAGCGTCAACTAGCGTTGGAGCTTCAGCGGAAACTCCCGCACGTGACGCCTGAAGACGCGGAGAAAATGGCCAGTAGAATTGTGCGCACAGTCGGGACTGCTGAGGAGGCATTGACTGTAGCACCTTATTGGCAACTAGCTGCGAAGCAAGCTGTGCGAACCGGAGGTTTGGGAATCTTGGTCGCAGTCCCAATCGAAGTGGTTGCCGAGTTGTCGAGCCAAGGGAGGATTGACTTGGCACGTGTGGGCGGAGTCGCCATTCTTTCCGGTGCGAGCGCCGCGTTAGGGAGTGAGGTCGGCAATCTCACTGTCGCGCTACTTATCCGGACTGAGACAGGTTATGCAACTTCGAGCACAGCGGCAGAGTTACTTGGTTTGGGATCAGCCTCGCGCTTCGCAAACTTGGCAGGTGGAGTAACTGGAGGCGGTGTTGCTGCCATTGCCTTTGCATACGGTGGATATTGGCTTGGCTACTACGATTTGCAGACCGCCAACCGAATAGCGACCGCCAGCGCTGTTGGCGCAGGTGCCGGGGCCGTGGCCTATGCAACCACACTGAGTTTGGTTGCGGCTTACGGAACAGCGAGCACCGGTGCAGCGATCTCCTCTCTGGTTGGTGTGGCTGCGAAGAGCGCCAGCCTCGCATGGTTAGGGGGCGGCTCACTCGCGTCAGGCGGTTTTGGCGTGTTGGGCGGCACGCTCGTGCTTGGTACAGGTGTAGGTGTCGTAATCGTCGGGGTGACTGGCGCAGTTCTGTATGGATTTCAATTTTACGATGAAGTTCAGGACAACACACGAATCAAACTCGTGATTGATTATCTCGGTAAGAAGCAGACCTTCTTACCTGATTTTGACGCCACAAGCGGGAGGATTCGAGTTCAATGATCGGCGACACAAAACGACAGAGATTCTTCGCTTCGCTCAGAATGACAGGAGTGGCAAGAATGACGACTGAGGAACACACAAGATAGAGGCGATGCAAATCCAACGACCAACTTTGACTTTCTGGGAACGGAGTTACCTGCCGCAGATTCTCGGCGGCATGTGGCTGACGTTGAAGCATATTCCGCAGCGTAAGTTCACGCGGCAATATCCGGAAGAGAAACCGCCGCTCTACGGCGATTACCGTGGCGCGCCGGTACTGGTGAAGGATTCCGACAACCGTGTGAAGTGCGTGTCGTGCCAGCTTTGCGAGTTCGTTTGTCCGCCGAAGGCGATTCGGATTACGCCGGGATTCCGTCCGGAGCAGGCGGCTGACGCCAATGTCGAAAAGGAGCCGAAGGATTTCGTCATTGATATGACGCGCTGCATCTATTGTGGGTACTGCGAGGAAGTCTGCCCTGAGGAAGCCATCTTCCTCTTGCGCGACTTCGCCATTACCGGCTACAAGCGAGAGGAATTGAGGTTCCACAAGGGCAAGTTGCTCGAACTCGGCGGCATCCATCAGGACAAGATCTGGAAGTGGAAGAACAAATAACCGCATGAACGCACACGACATACTGTTTTGGTTCTTCAGCATCGCGATGTTGCTGTGCGGGGTGTTGGTGATCGCCAACCGCAACCCGATCCACAGCGCGCTCGCGTTGGTGCTGTTGTTCGTGTGCATGGCGGGGTTGTTTGTGTTGCTGGAGGCGTTCTTCCTCGCCGCGATCCAAGTGCTCGTTTATGCCGGGGCGGTGATGGTGTTGTTCCTGTTCGTCATCATGCTGCTCGATCTCAAGGCGAGCGAGCGACGGAAGTTCCGGTTCCTTGCTGCGGTCGGCGGCGTGGTTGTGGCTGGCGCGTTGGCGTGGGAATTTGCCATCATCCTGAACCGCCCGATCAAACCTTTGCTTACTGGCACCACAGACTTTGGCGGTAGTTTGGAAGCTGTGGTGAAACCTCTTTTCAGCCGGTACATGCTGCCGTTTGAAGTCACCGCGTTGCTGCTGCTCGTGGCAATGGTCGGCGTGGTGTTGCTCTCGAAGAAGGACATGAAATGACACGCTACTTCCAGAAGCGTGTTACCCCGAAACGACGGAGATTCTTCGCTTCGCTCAGAATGACAATCATATGATTACGCTCAATCACTATCTCTGGGTCAGCGGCCTGTTGTTTGCGCTGGGCATTGCCGGGGTGATCCTGCGGCGCAACGCGCTGGTGGTGTTCATGGCGCTGGAGATGAATCTCAACGCCGCGAACCTCGCCTTGGTCGCGTTCTCGAAATTCAACAAGATCGCCGACGGACAGGTCTTGGTGTTCTTCATCATTGCGATTGCCGCCGCGGAGGTCGCTGTCGGCTTGGCCATCATTGTGGCGTTGTTCCGACGGAAACAAACTGTCAGCTTGGATGAACTGAACTCGATGAAACTATGAACCCGGCTTGGATCATCCTCTTTGCCCCGCTTTGCGCCGCCGCGGCCATCACGCTGCTGACGCAACGCTGGAAACTGCTCAGCGCTTTCATCTCGTGCGGCGCTATTTTGACTGGATTCGCACTGACGTTACATCTGTTCTTCGAGCATCATCATTGGCAGTCGCCGGTGGCGTTGCAGTGGCTTGTGATTGGCGATCTCGTGAGGATCGAGTTCGGCGCGACCATTGATCATCTCAGTATCCTGATGTTGCTAGTGGTCACCGGCGTCGGCTCGGCGATTCACATCTACTCCATCGGGTATATGAAGGGCGACCCGGGCTTCTCGCGTTTCTTTGCATGCCTGTCGCTGTTCACGTTCTCGATGCTTGGCATCGTGCTCTCGAATAACTTCATCCAGATCTTCATCTTTTGGGAACTCGTCGGCGTCAGTAGCTATCTGCTCATCGGGTACTGGTTTGAGAAACCGAGTGCCGCCGAGGCCGGCAAGAAGGCGTTTCTGGTGAACCGCATCGGCGACTTCGGGATGATGCTTGGCGTGCTGTTGCTGTGGCAGCAGACTGGCACGTTCAACTTCGCGGAGTTGCCGGGCAAGATCGCGGCCATTCCGTCGGGGACGCTGGGGTTGATCGGCGCGCTCATTTTCTGCGGCGCGGTGGGCAAGAGCGCGCAGTTCCCGTTGCACGTCTGGCTGCCGGATGCGATGGAAGGCCCAACGCCGGTGTCGGCGCTCATTCACGCGGCGACGATGGTGGCGGCCGGTGTCTATATGCTCTGTCGCGTGTCGTTCGTGATTTTCCCAAGTGACACGGCAATGACGCTCATCGCGTGGATCGGCGGGATCACGGCGTTGATGGCCGCGACAATCGCCATTGCGCAAAACGACATCAAACGCATTCTCGCGTACTCAACGCTCTCGCAACTCGGTTACATGGTCATGGCCGTCGGCTTGGGCGGCACGACCCCGGCAATGTTCCACCTGACGACGCACGCGTTCTTTAAGGCGCTGCTGTTCCTCGGAGCGGGAAGCGTCATCTTCGCGTTGCACCACGAACAGGACATTTGGAAGATGGGTGGGCTGTGGAGGAAGACGCCGATTACATTCGCAACGTTCATGATCGGGACGCTGGCGTTGGCGGGTGTCTGGCCGTTGAGCGGGTTTTACTCGAAAGATGAGATTCTGCTGCTCGCGCTGGAACACAACAGGGCGCTGTTCGTGATGGCCGCGTTGACGGCATTCCTGACGGCCTACTACATGGGCCGCGAGTGTTTCGTGGTGTTCTTCGGCAAGCCGCGCGATCATCACGCCTACGACCAGACCCACGAGTCGCCACTGGTGATGACGTTGCCGCTGGTGTTCCTCGCCATCCTGTCCATTGTCGGCGGGTGGGGGAATTACGTGCCGCACTTCTTGCGTCCTGACGACCATGCCGCCCATCACGACGCATGGAAGGGGTTTGCCCTTCTCGCCGTGCCGGCGATGGGATTTGTGCTCTCGGCGCTCATCTACCTGCGGCCTGAGCCGAGCGATGCGCCGGTGAAAGCCGCCCTGGGCCGCGTCTGGACGTGGGTCGAGAACAAGTACTACTTCGACGAGTTGTACGCGTTGCTGATCAAGTACGTGCAAGGCACTATTGCGACGACGTGTGAGTTATTTGACCGCTGGGTTCTGCAACGCCTCGGTATTGGCGGCTTGGCCAACACAACCAGCGCTACTGGCAAGACGTTGCGCCTGTTGCAGACCGGCAACATCCAGAGCTATGCCTTCTTGTTTGGCTTAGGGGCAGCGGTAATCATTTACTACGTGGCGGTGAAATGAGTATTCAGATTTGCCAACTGCTTGTGTTAGTGGTGACTTTCTCACTGGCTAGTAACGCCCCTAGGCGGGAGTTGAAGGCAACAATTCTTGATTGCGGTCTCATCGAGTCAATCACGGAGGAAAAGGTCGACAAGACACCGGAAACAAGCTCTGGTCTGACGAGAAGTGCCAAGCGCATTGCGTTTGTCGAGCAGACGGACAAGATACCTGCAAGAAAGGGCATACGTTTTGGTTTTCAGTATTTGATTTCTGGTTTACCAGACACGAACGAGGTCGTGTTTACGAAAGTTGTCACTCATCCCCGGATGAGAAAGGATGACGGTTCTGTTTCGACTGGGTTCACGTTCAAGGAACGCTTCCGCCCGATTCAAGGCATGGTTTCAAGCTACACGGGATATGGTTTCGACCACGACTATGAGCTCGTTATCGGTGACTGGAAGATTGAATTCTGGTACGGGGAAACAAAACTGATTGAGAAAACCTTTCACGTCTTTCGGCCGGAGCAAAAATAGCGTGGAACACTTACTGACATTCGCAATCTTGCTGCCGCTGGCGATGGCGTTCTTCCTGTTCCTGATGCCGGCCAACCGACCGCAGACCATCCGCTCGCTGGCGTTGTTTGCCACGGGCGTGTCGCTGCTGCTCATCTTGTTCATCTTCTCGAAGTTCAACCGCTCGGTGGCCGGGTATCAGTTCGTGCACGGGTTCGCTTGGTTGCCGGCGCTGAATATTCAGCTTCGATTTGGCGTGGACGGTATCTCGATGGCGCTGCTGTTGCTGGTTGGATTCGTCTCCTTTGCCGGGACGATGGTCTCGCACGAGATTCATGACCGGCAGAAGGAGTACTACATCCTATTCCTCGCATTGACGACTGGCATTAGCGGGACGTTCTGCTCGATGGACTTGTTCTTCTTTTACTTCTTCTACGAGATGGCAGTCATCCCGATGTACTTGTTGATCGGCATGTATGGCTCGCTGCCGGCAGGACAGCACGGACGCACGAAGGAATATGCGACGATGAAGCTAACGCTCTACCTGACGGCGGGCGCGGTGCTGGCGTTGATCGGGTTACTGACGATGTATTATGCGGGCGGACGGACGATGGACATCGGGGAATTGCAGCGCAATTTGAAGTTGTTGCCGGAGACGGAGAAGTGGGTGTTTGGGTGCGTGCTGTTTGGATTTGGGTTCCTTGCGTCGCTGTTCCCGTTCCATACGTGGTCGCCGCTCGGTTACGCAGCGGCACCGACGGCGGCCTCGATGATGCACGCGGGCGTGCTGAAGAAGCTTGGCGCATACGGAATCATTCGGCTCGCGCTGCCAATGATGCCGGAGGGGGCGAGGTACTGGGCAGAGTTGTTGGCCGTGTTGGCGTGCTGCAACATCCTCTACGCTGGCTGGACGGCGTTGACGCAGAAGGACTGGAAGTTCGTCATTGGATACTCGTCGGTCAGCCACATGGGTTATGTGATGCTGGGCATCGCCACGCTGAACGTCATCGGTGTGAGCGGCGCGGTGCTGTTGATGTTCGCACATGGTGTGATGGCGGCACTAACGTTCTCGTTGATCGGATTCTTTTATCATCAGACGCACAACCGTAACGTGCCGGACTTGAGCGGCATGGCGCGCAAGATTCCGTTCATCGGTGTCTGCATGGTGATGGCGGTGATGGCGTCATCGGGACTGCCGGGGTTTGCCAACTTTGTCAGCGAGGTGATGGTGTTTATCGGCGCGTGGTCGCAAGGCTCACCGGTGTTTCGCGTGGCGACGATCTGCGCGGTTTGGGGGATCGTGGTGACGGCGACATACCTGTTGTGGGCGGTGCGGACGAGCTTCTTCGGGCCGTTTGACGAGAAGTGGGACATGCTGAAGGATGCTACCGATCTGCGGACGCGATTCCCGTATGTGATGCTGATTGCGGTGCTACTGACGGTCGGGTTCTGTCCGCGACTGCTCACGGACATCATCCAGAAGAGTGTGGCGCGAATCATACCGGTATCAACTGTCATTCCGAGCGAAGCGAGGAATCTCAAGCTTCCAGCCCGGACTGATTGCAGAGATGCCTCGCAAGCTCGGCATGACAATTTATATGTGGAGGTGGCGCGATGAACCTCTACGCGACACAACTGGAATGTCTGCTCGCCGTACTGGCGGTTGTGACGCTGTTGAGCGATGCGTTCCGTCCGCTGCAAGACAAACGGCGCCTCGGTCTGTTGCTCGCGGGGTTGGTGATGGTCTTGCTTGGGTACAGTTTCACCCTGTTTCCCATCAAAGGTGCGCTTTTCCACGGGATGTATCGGCTCGATGTGTTCGCGTTGTTCTTCAAGCGGCTGTTTCTGCTGGTGACAGCGCTCGTGTTGGTCGCGGGCGCGGAGTTTGCAGAACGATTCGAATCGGGTGTGGCGGAGTTCTACGCGCTCGTGCTGTTGGCAGCGACGGGGATGCTGCTGATTGCGTCAGTCAATGATTTTGTGCTGCTGTTTGTGTCGCTGGAGTTGGTGACGATCACGTTCTACATTCTGACGAGCTTTCTCCGTCGGCAGGTTCCTTCGTTGGAGGCCGGCACGAAGTATTTGATCCTCGGTGCGCTATCGAGTGGCTTCATGGTCTATGGTATCGCGTATATCTTCGGAACCACCGGCACCACGAACTTCGACACGCTACGCGCCACGCTTCGCGCTTCGTCTTCCACGGCGTTTACGCTGGGGATGTTGTTCGTGTTGACGGGACTAGGATTTAAGATCGCAAGTGTGCCATTCCAGATTTGGGCGCCGGATGTGTATCAGGGGTCTCCGACGCCGGTGACGGCATTCTTGGCAACCGGGAGCAAGGCGGCGGGATTTGCGCTTCTGCTGCGAGTGATGTTCAGCGGATTGCTGCCGGTCAGCGGTGTGTGGGTGCCGGTGATTTTCGTGCTGGCGGCGACGACGTTGTTGTACGGCAACCTCGGCGCATTGTCGCAGCGTAATATCAAGAGGTTGCTTGGGTATTCGTCCATTGCCCATGCTGGGTACATGCTGATGGGGATTGCATCGCTCAATGCACTCGGAGCGGAAGCGGTGTTGTTCTACCTCGGACAATACGCGTTCACTGTGTTGTGCGCGTTTCTGGTGATCGTCGCGGTGGGAGGCGAGGAGATCAGTCAGTATAACGGACTCGGGCGACGATCGCCGTTGCTGGGTGTGGCGTTGTTCCTGGCGATGATGTCGTTGGCGGGTGTGCCGCCGTTGAGCGGGTTCTTTGGGAAGTTCCAGTTGTTCGCGGCGGTGATCGAGCGTGCACAGACCGACTGGCATTATTACGTGCTGGCTGCTGTAGGCGCGGCGTGCGTCGTTGTTTCGTTGTATTTCTACTTGAACGTCGGGCGCGCGATTTATCTTCAGGAGGCGACGGATTCGACGCCGATTGCTGTGCGTTCAGCGATTCGCGTGGCGTTGTGGGTGTGCTTGGCGGCGATGATTGGGCTTGGAATTTTCTCGCTTCCTTTGGTTGAAGCAGCGCAGAATGCTGCTAGGATATTCCAACTGAAATAGGAACAGGAGAAACTATGGCAACATTGAAACGCATCAACGTCGTGTTCCTCTACGTGCTGGACATCTCGAAAGCGAGGAAGTTCTACGAAGCCGCTTTTGACTTCGGCAAACCGGTTGTGGACGCCAAATGGTGGGTGGAGTACGCCGCTGGCGACGGCTCGCATCTGGCGTTGCACCAGATTGACGCGGAGCACGCCAAGCGCGCTGGATTGGGTGCTGGCGCGGTGAAGTTCAGCTTTGAGGTGGACGACATTCAGCACTTCACTGACAAACTCAAGAAACTCGGCGCGACGTTCCGGTATGAGCCGCGCCTTGAATACGGCTTCTGGCTTGCGGAGTTTGAGGACACGGAAGGCAACGCATTGCGGCTTTACCAGAAGGCAAAGAAACCCGCCAAATGAACGGCGGCAACGCTCAACGCTCAACGCCCAACGCTCAACGTTCAACGAACGGAACGGCGTATGACCTTGAAGATCGGCTGCTGGCATACGCGGTGATGGTCATTCGGCTGGTGGAACGCATTCCACGCACTCTGGCGGGAACTCACGCGGCAGGACAATTGTTGCGTTCTGGTACATCGCCGTTGTCCAATCACGGCGAGGCGCAGGCGGCAGAGTCGGTGGATGATTTCGTCCATAAACTGAGCATCTGTCTGAAAGAACTCAAGGAGTCGCGTCGCTGGCTGCGTCTCATCGAGCGCGCGCCGCTGATCAAGCCGGAATCGCAGGTTGCGCCCGTGTTGGCTGAAACTGAAGAGTTGATTCGCATCTTCGCCAAGAGTATTCAAACGGCGAAGAAGCGTAAGCTGTCTCGTTGAGAGTTGAGCGTTGGACGTTGAATGTTGAAAGTTGAGGTGTTCATGAAGACTCGCACTGAAAAAGACTCCCTTGGGCCGCTCGATGTGCCGGCGGACGCGTATTACGGCGCGCAGACACAGCGCGCCATCACGAACTTCCCGATCAGTGGCTGGCCCTTGCCGCCGCGATTGATCCACGCGATGGGGCGCATCAAACGCGCCGCCGCCAGGACGAACCTCGAACTCCGTTTGCTCGACAAGAAACGCGCCGGCGCCATCATTGCCGCCGCCGGCGAAGTCGCTGATGGCAAGCTCGACGCGCAATTTCCCGTGGACATTTTCCAGACGGGCAGCGGCACCTCGACGAACATGAACGCCAACGAGGTCATCGCCCGTCGCGCCGTCGAATTGTTGAAAGGCAAAACCACGGTTCACCCGAACGATCACGTTAATCTCTGCCAGTCCTCCAACGACGTATTTCCGACCGCCATCCATCTCGGCGTCATTGAGGCGATTCGTAACGAGTTGATTCCGTCATTGCATCATTTGCACGGCGAACTCGCGGAGAAGGCCGAGGAATTTGACGGCATCATCAAGATTGGACGCACGCATTTGCAGGATGCGACACCGGTCCGATTGGGGCAGGAGTTCGGCGGTTACGCGGCGCAAATCGAACATGCGATTGTCCGTGCGAACCGAGCTGTGGAAATCCTCAGCGAACTGCCGCTGGGCGGCACGGCAGTCGGTTCCGGCCTCAATGCCCATCCGAACTTCGCCAAGAAGACCATTGCCAAGCTCGGCAAGGAACTTGGCGTCAAGTTGACTGACGCCGGTAATCACTTCGAGGCAGCGGCGTCCCGTGATGCGTGCGTGGAGGCGTCAGGTTGCCACAAAACCATCGCGGTCAGTCTCGCGAAGATCGCCGGTGACGTTCGGCTGCTTGGCAGCGGACCGCGCTGCGGCATCGGCGAGATCAAGTTGCCAGCGGTGCAGCCGGGCAGTTCCATCATGCCGGGGAAGGTGAACCCCGTCATCGCGGAGAGCACGATTCAAGTCTGCCTCTGGGTGATTGGCGCTGACGCGACGATCACGCTGGGCGGACTGCAAAGTTTCTTCGAGTTGAACGTCGCGATGCCGCTGATCGGCGCGCAGTTGATCGAGAGCGTCGAGCTACTCGCCAAGGCGAGCCGCAATTTCGCTGACAAGTGTGTCGCCGAAATCGAAGCGGACCGGGAACGTTGCGAGTCGCTCGTCGAGCAAAGTCTCGCGATGTGCACGCCGTTGGCGCCGGTCATCGGTTACGACAAGGCGGCGGCCATCGCCAAGAAGGCGTACGAAACCGGCAAGACTGTTCGTGAGGTTGCGGAGAAGGAGAGCGGGCTGAGCAAGTCGCAACTCGACGAACTCTTTGACCTGCGGCAACTGACAAAGCCGGGTATTCGCGGCAAGGGTGGGGAATAGGTTACGAAGCCGGTTCGGTGTGGATGACGACCCGGTAGAGGTCCGGCATCTCACGACGCAGACGCGTCTCCAGTTCCTCGGCGACGTGATGGACTTCGGTCACTGAACGACTGGCGTCCATCAGGGCGTGAAATGAGAGATAGATGCCGGTGTGGAATCGTTGGAGACGGATGTCTTGGACTTCACGCACGGCAGGAAACTCCTTGCAGACAGCGGCAAGCCGTTCCGTGTACGGAAGCGCAAGTTGGGGCGACAACTCGACGCCAGTGACGGTGTCCTTATCGCGTGGCTCGATGTGGACGTTGATGTCGGCCAGTTCGCCAAATTCGGCGGTGAGGGCGTGTTCGAGTTGCGCGGACTGTGCGTGCGCACGCTCGAACGAAAGCGTTGGTTCGACTTCGAGGTCGAGGTCAATATACATACCGCGCGGCGTGCGGTGCGCCGTGACATGGTGAACGGCCAGATGTTCGCGCGCGGCCACGGCTTGGATGCGTTCGAGGACATTCTCGTTCTCGGCGCTAGGTTCGGTGTCCACCACAACATCGGTGCCGGGCGCGATGGCGCGAACAGCATCTTCGACACGATGAACAACGTCGTGGCTGTCCTGAAGCGAATAGTGACGAGGAACGGCGACATGGAGATCAGCGAAGATATGGTTGCCGGAGCCGCGAACCCGCGCGCGAACAACGCGACAGACGCCGGGGAGCTTGGCGACAGCGTCGTTGATCTGGTCGGCGAGGCCGCTGGGGGCGGCGTCAAGGAGAGCGTCCACGGTGCGTCGTCCGAGCCGCCAACTGACGTAGATGACGATGAGGGCAACCACGAGCGCGGCGATGGCGTCGGCGCGTCCGCCGCCGATGCCGAGGCGGACGAGGGTGAGGCCGCCGAGGACGACCAAGGAACTCCAGATGTCGGTGCGGAAATGAAGTGCGTCGGCTTCCAGCGCCTGGCTCTTGTATTTCTTTGCGACGCGGGCGAGGGCGCTGGAACGGGAGAAGTCCACCATGATGGAGACGCCCATCGTGACAAATGCCCAGACGGTCGCGTCAACAGGTCGCGGACGGAAGAAGAGTCGCTCGACGGCTTCATAGATGATCCAGGCGCAAGTCAGAAACAGGAGAAACGTCTCGGCGAGGGCGCTGAGGTTTTCGATCTTGCCGTGACCGTATTGGTGGTCTTTATCGGGAGCGCGGTCGCTGACGCGAACGGCGAAGAGTGTGATGAGGGCCGCAACGAGATCGAGGGCGGAATGGGCGGCTTCCGCGAGGATGCCGAGGCTGCCGGTGAGGACGCCGACGACCGCCTTCATCGTCGTGAGGAAGACGGCGGCGACGACGGAGGTGGCCGCGACGAATCGTTTCTCGCGTTGTTGGTCGGTCAGAGACATTCGTTGTCGGCGGGAGTCTCGTCGGTGACAGTGTTGCGGCAGGCATTGGTGGCGCCGAGCAGGAAGATCCCGTAGGCGATGATGTAGATCAGTTGGAGGTCGAGTCCGCGAAGGCGCATGGCGGCGTAGGTGACGAAGATGATGGCCGCCGGCGTGATGGAGTGCAGGGCGATGTTGAAGAGTTGGGACCAACGCAGACCGTTGGCCATGCCGCGTTCGAGGACGGCCGCGGCAAAGGAGAACAACAAGACTTGCGCCAGCAGGAGACAGCCGCCGCCAAAGAAGAACATCGGGACGCTCATGAGCAGAGCCGCGCGCATCAGGTTGCGAACATACTCAGGCGTGATCTCGGCGTCGGGAAAACCGCGCAGGCTGTGGCGTTGGGCGAAGACGGGAGCGGTTGGATTGCGGTCGGATTTCATCCAGAACACAAGTTCATCGGCTGTCATCAGCACGCCGTGCATCGCCTGCGGATCGGCGGCGGTGATCTTGCCGGTGGTGTCGAGCAGGAACAGGAAATCTTCGTCGCCGGAACGATACGGTTGCGGGACATTCGCGAGGACTTTTCCTTGCTGAACGCGAAACGGCGGGACGTGCGCTTGCGTCCAGTCGCCAACGACGTCGGCCAACTGCCAGCCTGACGGCACGAATCGGGCCGCGAGAACCAATCCGAGCAGGACGACGAGTTGGAGGAGGTACAACAGCGAAGAGCGAATCGGCAGATCGCGAATTTCGCGGTACGCCTGGAAACCGGAACAACACCGGAACATTGTACGGAAAAAGTTCATCGTTTCTTCTTTAACCCAGCCTGTGTCTCCTTCTGGAGTTTCTTGACCTTGCCGGCGAAACTGGCGCGCGTGGCGGCATCCATGCGGTCGAGAAACAGAATGCCATTGAGATGGTCCACTTCGTGTTGCAATGCGCGCGCGAGCAATCCAGTGGCTTCAATGCGAAGCGGTTTGGCATCGAGATCCTGTGCTTCGACGCGGACGCGCGCGGCGCGGCGAATCGGGGCGGTGACTTCGGGAACACTGAGGCAACCTTCTTCGCTGGTCTGTTCGCCCTCGGAGGCGGTGATGCACGGATTGAGCAGGACGAGCGGCATTCGGGCAGCGATGTCCTGCGGCTGACCGTCCAGCCAGAGTCCAGAGGGTGTCTCGCTTTGGCGCACGTCTATGACGGCAAGAAGCAGGGGGCGACCGATCTGCTGGGCGGCGAGTCCGACGCCGTTGGCGGCATACATGGTTTCAATCATGTCGGCGGCAAGTTGGCGCAAGTCCGGCGTGACGCATTCGACGCGTTTGCCTTTTTCGCGCAGCACGGGATGACCGCATTTTACAATGTCCAAAATCACGGCGGGACTATACTGTGCGCGGTCTGGACGCGCAAGGCGCGTTGTGGTAGAAGCAACGCAAAGGAGGATGCTTGTGGCTACGCTGGAGGTGTACTGGACAAACTGGTTGACGCTGGTGATCGAGCCGTTCCGTCATTTTGGCGCGGTATGGCTGGGGATTCTGCCGTTGTACGTGACGTTGGTGCTGGGCGAGTTGTACAAGAAGAGCGTCTCGTTCGGACACGCGGTCGGCAATGGTTTTGTCATGCTCTGGGCCGGTTTGAACTGGGGCGCCCACCTCTCCGGCATTGGTTGGACGGGGTACGCGTTGCAATCATCGAAACAGCAGATGTGGGTGGCCTGGCTGGTGACGGCGACCGTGGTGGCGCTTGGCATCTTCACGATTGTGCTTGGGTTACGCAAGAAGGACAAGACCTTGTGCGAGGTGCTGGGACACACGCGGTTCTCGTGTTACTTCCTGATCTTGTTCTACCCGATGCAGGCGCGGGTGTTGCGCTGGGACCAATCTTATTTGGTCGCGGTGCTGGTGTTTGCTTTGCCGTTCTGGTTTATCGTTTACCTGCTGGGGCGACTGGTGCGGGCGGTGATCAAATGAGTGCGATCCTGTTACCCTATACGCGTGGTTGTTTCGTTTGTGGCGCGGACAACCCGCACGGCTTGCGTTTGAGATTCCGCGTTGAGAACGGCGAGATTTGCGCCGATTTCCATCCTGACATGCGGCATGAAGGTTACCGCGGCATCATTCATGGCGGCGTGATCGCGAGTGCGTTGGATGAGACAATGTTCTGGGCAGCGGCTTACCCAAACCGGCGATTCCATGTGTCGGTGCAATTGGAGGTGCGCTATGAGAAGAAGGTAGAAGTGGGGAGGGGGTACTTGTTGGTGGCACGCGTCGCAGAGAGCCAACGACGGATGTGTTCCACGTCGGCGGAACTTCGTTCTCTGGACGGCGAAGTGTGCGCCTCTGCGAAGGGACGATTCTTTCCAATGAAACGGGAGGATGTCCCGTTGCAACACGAGGATTTCTTTCCCGACCCACACGTGCTGTCGCCGGTGGAGTTTTTTCGCGCCGGTTAAGGATTGCCAGACGACAGAAGCCGTCGTATGGTTCCAGCGAAATGAATCCGACCCCTTCTCCCACGGCGCAACAGTTCAAGGCAATCTTGGTGGTGGATGATGACCGCGAGTTGGTGGACGCGCTGCGGACGGCCTTGATGAATGATAATTTCATGGTGGATGTCGCCTACGACGGCGAGGAAGCGTTCCTCAAGGCCAAGATCCACCAGTACGACGGGATCGTCTGTGACCTGATGATGCCGAGACTGCGCGGAGACGAGTTTTACCGGCAGGCGACAGAGTTGCATCCCGAGTTGGCCGGTCGTTTTCTGTTCATCACGGGGCATGCGGCCGAGGATGCTGTCCGCACGTTTCTCAATGGCGTGCCGGCGCGATGCCTGTTGAAGCCGTTTACAATGCGACAGTTGATTGACGCGGTCAGCAGCCTTGTCGCCTGATCAAGGGGCAGTCGTCAGGCGCGCGAACTGCTCTGCGTTCGCCGCCGTGCTGACATTGTTGAACAGACAATAGACGGTTGTGCGCTGCGCGATGCATATCTGCCGGAGACGATGGAGTTCCTCGTTGCTAAAGCGGTGGCCGTGTCCGCCGATACCATGGAGGCGGAAATACCGGAGCTTGCTCTGGCCGGTGGACGTCGTTTGAAACGGGTCAACGACATGAACCAGGTCCAGTTCGTCGCACAATTTCCCAACCAACTCCAGCTCCCATGCGCCGCGAGGTTCCCAACCCATCAGGAACTTTCCACGTTTGGCGCGCTCAAAGAATCTTCGCAGACCGTCCACGTTCTCCCGTGTTGGGCGGAAACTGACGGGGCACTGGAACAACACGAAGAACGCCTGCAGCGCCTTGGCCACAGCAAACGTCTCGTCCCATGCCCAGCGGATTGTCGGGTTGAATCCGAAGTGGCCGCAGTGCGGGCGGTCCCGCGGGTCGAGCCGCGTGCGCTTGTAGGTTGGGCTGTCCGAGCAATGCGTGATGACCTGCCACGCTTTCAACGCGAACTGAAACCCCTCCGGGGCCTGCGCCCGCCAGCGTTCCGCCGTTTCGACTTTGGGGAGATTGTAGAAACTGGAGTTGATCTCCACGCACGGAAACTTCAAAAAATACTCCGCCTGCGCCATCGCGAACCCGCAGCAGCCAACAACAATCTTGGAGGATGATTTCGGCAAAGCGCGCGTATCCTAACAAGATGTGGCGCGGTTGCAAAGTGAGTTTTGCAGAGTGAGTTTAGACTTGCCGGCGGCACAAGCCTGCGACACGATGCGCGCCGATGGAGAGCAGAACTGTCGCCCGCATTTTGGCCGTCGCCGCCGTTGTCATTGTGGTGGCGCTCGGCGTCAGCACCGTTTATCGGTCCGGGCCGCACACGATGTTTGGGCGGACGTTCGGCTCGGAAGCTCACCGCACGGATTTCACCGTGTATCAGGAGGCCGGTCGCGCCGTCCTCGAAGGGGCCAATATCTACGAGGTGGCAAGCCGGCGCGGCTGGGTTTATCAATATCTTCCCATCGGCGCAGTGGCGATGGCGCCGTTTGCGCTGCTCAGTGTGTTTTGGGCATCGCTGCTGTGGTATCTGCTGTCGGTTGCCGCGGTTGCGCACGCGGTGTGGATCTCGGTGCGGCTGGCGCGGCGGCAGTTTCCGGATTGCCGTCTGCCCAACCATTGGATTGCCGCGCTGGCGGTTTTGCTGCTGGCGTGGCCGACGATGTCCGGGCTGGCGCGCGGCCAAGCGTCGCTGTTGATCAGCTACCTCGCCATCGCGGCAATCTGGTACTACACGCAACGACGCGAGTGGCTTGCCGGGCTGTGTCTGGCGGGCAGCATCGTGCTGAAAGTGTTTCCCGCGATGCTGCTGGCGTACTTCGTCGTTAAACGACGTTGGCGGATGGCGGTTGCGACGTGCGTCTGGTTGTTCGTGCTGTTGATTGCCGCGCCGAGTGCCGTGTTCGGGCCATGTGGCAACTACAACCTGCTCCGCCAATGGGTGAGCACGGTCGCCATGCCGGCGAACAATCCGGACAAGGCAACCACCGACATCCGTTTTGAACAGATGATCAACCCACGCATCCACCGCAATCAATCCGTCCAAGCCGTCGTCATCCGCTGGATTGCGGGCCGCGACAAGGCCGATGCCGTCCCGTCGCGCGAACCGCTTGCCCGGCGTGTCGCGCTCGGCATCAACCTCATCCTGTTCGCCGTGTCGGTATGGAGTTGTCGGCGTGGCGCTGCGGCGCCGGATGAGCGCCGAACGTTGCTGCAGCTTTGCATTGTCTCGATGCTGATGTTGTTTTTGTCGCCGGTCAGTTGGGTGCACAACTACACGTTGTTTGTGCTGCCGTTGGCTGTGGCGCTGGCGGCATCGTTGCGCATCGCGCTCGGCGTGTTCGCGGTCGCGAGCGTCCTGTCGTTGACGGTGCCGATGTGTCATGGGCTGGGTGCGTTCCTGATCGGATCGGTCGTGATGTGGGCAACGTTTGTCGGGAGGACGGAATGAACGGTGACCTTTCGTGCATCGTCAATCACGAGGCACGACTGCGCGCCGATCCGTGTCTTTGCCCGCCGGGGCGACGTGTCCGACGGTTTCCGATCCGTTGGCTGCGCTACTGGTTTGTACATCAACTGCTATTGGCCGAGCAACAGCGTCAGCAGCGTCCGCTCACCGTCTGCGAGGTGGGGATCAGTAACGGCGAGATGTTGCGTTTCATGAACGCCGTCGGCGCTCCGATGTGGTCGCGATGGGTGGGAGTGGATTGTGCGCTGCAACACGATACGTTGAAGGGTCTCGGCTACGCCGCGCTCAACGAAGCCGATCTCCAGTCATCGGTGAGTTGGTGTGACGCTGGCTACGACGCGCTGGTTCTGTTGCACGTCCTCGAACATCTGCGCGAGCCTGAGCCAGCGGTCGCTCGGTTGGCGGCGGCGATGCGACCGGGCGCGGTCTTGATTGGCGGGTATCCGTCGGTGCCGGATTGGTGCGTGGAAATTCGCGAACGACAGATCCGCAAGACGGCGTTGCCGCACGGCCACGTCAGCGTTTTTTCGCCGCGTCGCACGCGCGCGATGGCGGCGGCCGCGGGGTTGGGCGTCGAGTTTCTCGCGGGAGCGTTCTGCGTAAGGGCAGGAGGATTCGTGTTGGAAGACTTCGAGTGGTGGACGCGGTTTAACCTGGGCTTCGGACGGTTGGTTCCGAGCTGGCCCGGCGAGATTTATTGGGTCATGCGCAAACCGCGCGACGGCAATACGAACGGGCTGGTGTAGAACGGATACCGCGTATCGCCGTCGTCGCGGCGATGTTTCCAGCGTTTGTAACTCCACAGCCAGAACTCCGGCTGCGCGCGGATCAACTCCTCGAAGTGTGCGAGACATTGCTGGCTGATGCGGCGCACATCGGCGTCGTAGTCGTCGGTGACCGTGTACGGAAGCTCCGGGCCGTACACCAGCCGCACCTTGCCATTGGGCAGCGGCATCGCGTGGCAACTGAACAACGCCGCGCCAGTGCGGACGGCGAGCGCGGCGGCGAGCACGTTGTTGAACGCGGGCAGGCCGAAGAACTCCAGCCATTCGCCGCCGCCTTCTTCGGGAGCGTTCTGGTCAATGAGCAACACCGCAGCCTCGCCGTGCCGCACGGCGCGGAGCAATTTCGGTGCAGCACCACGCTGAGGAATCATGTGGTTTCCAGTGCCGGCACGCAGGCGGGCGATCAAGCGTCCGACTGCCTCGATGCGCATCGTCTCGGTGACAATGTGCAACGGTAACCCGTAGTAACCGCCCGCGAGGGCGAGCAGTTCCCAGTTGCCGTAGTGGAGCGTGGCATAGACGACGCCTTTGCCGCGCGCCAGCGCCTCCCGGAACCGGGACAGGCTCTCAGCGTCAAGTTCGATGATCTCGTCGAGTCGTTCCCGCGATTGGCCGCGCGACCAGAACAGCGTCAGGATCGTGGCAGCGAGGCTTTGCATCGAGCGGCAGCCGATCCGCTCCTTCTCGGCAAGCGACTTCGTGCTGCCAAACACCACGTCAAGGTTCGCAAGCGAAATCCGACGCGCGGAGCTGTCGAGTCGGTAGGCGAGCCAGCCGAAACACCGGGCGATCGCGCGCACGGCGGGGTAGGGGAGGCACGGCAACACAACGGTCGCCGCGCGAGCCAGCGCCGTTTGCATGGCATATCGGAAACGTTTCCAATTCACGAGGCGGCGAGTATAATGGCGTCGTGATGAAACGCAACGCAAGGATTGGCCTGCTCGGCGGCACGTTCAACCCGATCCACATCGGGCACCTGCTCATCGCGCGCGACGCAATGGAAGCATTGCGCCTCGACCGCGTGAAATTCATCCCCGCCGCGACGCCGCCGCACAAGCCGCTCGACCGGGACATTTCCGGCACACAACGCCTCCGCATGGTCCGGCTCGCCATCCGCGGCTGCGACCGGTTCGAGGCCGACGACATCGAGGTGAAACGCGGCGGGCCGTCGTACTCCGTCGAGACCGTCGAGGAACTGCGGCGACGCCATCCGGACGCGACGTTCTACTTCATCATTGGCGCCGACTCGCTGGCGGAGCTGCCGCTGTGGCGCGAGATGAAACGGCTCGCCACACTCTGCACGTTTGTCGTCGTGGCCCGGCCGGGATGTGCGATGAGCGTGCCGAAAGGGCTGGGGCTGCGGTGCCGGTTTGTGGAAGGGCATCTCTGCGAGATTTCATCGCGCGACATCCGTCGTCGTTTGGCGCAGAAACGTCACATCCGCTGGCTTGTGCCGGAGGCGGTGCTCCGCTATATTCAGCGCGTGAAGTTGTATCAACGAAAGGAACCCAGACCATCGAAGCACGCAAGTTAGCCAAACTGTGCCGCGAAGCGGCGTTGGACAAGAAAGCGGAAGACGTTCTCATCCTCGACGTCAGCAAGATTTCCTCAGTGACCGATTACCTGGTCCTCTGCTCGGGCAACTCCGAGCCGCAATTGAAAGCCATCGGGGAAGAGGTGTCGCGACGAACCCGCGACGAGGGGTTGCGTCCAAAACATCACACCGGCGCGCCACCGAGCCGGTGGGTGGTGCTCGATTTCGGCGACGTGATGGTCCACGTCTTTCACCCCGAACTCCGCGAGCGGTACGCCCTTGAACAACTCTGGGGCGACGCCAAACGGGTAAAGTGAGTCACGCTATGGGAACAGCCGTTGCTGTCCCGGACAATCTGGTTTTTGCCCATCACTACCTGCTTCAGATATGCGAGGCATATGTCTTGTGTATCTGAACCAGATGTCGGGAGACGGAAACACTGCATGGCGGGTTGCAGATCGATACGGCTGGACGAAACGGGATTGCCTCGCCAGCGAGGGTCGCTATAATCGCCGCGATGCCTGACGAATCGCCGACCCAACACCGTTCGCTTGCCGACAAGATCGGCAAGCAACTTGCCGCTGAGACGCAGATTCTCACCGAGTTTGGCAATTACGAAATCCTCGGCGAGGTCGCACGCGGCGGTGTTGGCATCATTTACCGGGCGCGCCAACGCGGCCTGGAACGCGTCGTGGCGTTGAAAGTCCTCCAAAGCGGCTCGACGTCCCCGGAACATGTCCAGCGGTTCCTCCACGAAGCCCAGTCCGCCGCCAAGCTCCAGCACCCGAACATCGTTCCGATCCACGATTTCGGGACGCACGATGGAATGTACTTTTTCACGATGGATTTCATCCAGGGCGAAGCGCTCTCCGATCGCATCGCGCGCGGGCCGATGTCGTCGCGCGAGGCCCTTGAGATTGTTTGCGAGGCTGCCGAGGCGTTGCACTACGCGCACGAGCACGGCGTCGTCCACCGCGACATCAAACCGGGCAATATCCTCCTCGACAAGGACGGCCACGTAAAGATCACCGACTTCGGCATCGCCAAGGAATCCGAGCGCGAAGACAAACTCCAACTCACCGTCACCGGCCAAGTGATGGGCACACCGCGCTACATGTCGCCCGAGCAAGCCAGTGGCCACACGGCAAAAGCCGACCGGCGCTCCGACGTGTTTTCGCTCGGCACCACGCTCTACGAGATGTTGACCGGCGTCGCCGCCTTCGATGCCGACAACGTTTTCACGACGTTACACAAGGTCACCGACGAAGACCCGACGCCGCCGCACAAGTTGAATCGCAAAGTCCACCGCGATGCCTCGACCATTTGCCAAAAGGCCATGGAGAAGTTGCCGGACAGCCGCTACCAAACCGGCAAAGAGATGGCCGAGGACATCGAGCGGTTCCTCGCCGGCGAGCCGATTGAGGCGCGGCCCGTCAGCGGTCTTGCCCGGCTCGCCCGGCGGATGCGCAAACACTGGAAGCTGATCCTCATCAACGTGATTGTCCTCGCTGTTGTCGGCTATGTCGTGAAGTATTACGCTGACCACTATCTCGCGTCGCGTCCGAGCCATCTCCAGTTGCGGATCGAACCCAGCGAGGCGCACGTCGCCGTGGATGACAGCATCGTGACGCCCGAGGCGTTGCGGGATGGCATGGCACTGAAACCGGGCAGACATCGCGTCGAGGTTGACTTCGAACCGCTTTACGACAGCCAGGAAATCAACATCGAGACGAAACCCACCGAACGCATCACGCTACCCGTCACGCTGCTGCGCCGCATGGGCAAAGTGGAAATCACGACCGACCCGCCTGACGCCGCTGTCACGATCGTCACGCCGAGCGGCGCAAAGATGCCGTTTCGCGGACCGCGTGTTGAACAAGAGCTTCCCACGGGACGATACATCGTGCTTGTGCACCGCGAGAATTATCTCGCCCAACAGTTTGACGCCGTCATCGAATCGCGTCAGACCCGCGCGATTCGTTTCATCCTGCCGCCGATCACGGTCTGGGGTGTTCCCACCAGCGGCAATGTCCTCTCGGTCCCCGCCGTTGCCGATCTTGATGGCGACGGCTGGGGCGACACGGTTGTGGGTGATGACGACGGGAAGATTTACTGTCTCTCCGGCAAGAACGGCGTCGTCCTCTGGCTTTTCAACGCACAAGATGCCGTGCAAGCGCCGATTGGTCTGGCCGACACGAACGGCGACGATGTGCCGGATGTTCTTGCCGGCAGCGTTGACCGCAATCTCTATTGTCTCAACGGCAAGAACGGCAAACTGCTCTGGTCTTTCACCACCGGCGGCGCGATCCTCGGCCCGCCGCGCCTGAAGGACATCAACGGCGACGGCACACTCGATGTGTTCGCCGTATCGGCCGACGGTTTTGTGTATGCGATCTCCGGCGCTGACGGCAAGGAACTGTGGAAGTTCCATACGAACGGCCGCGTCGAAAGCGCGCTCGCGTGGCAGCGCGTCGAGGGCGGTCATGTCCTGCTCGTCGGCAGCGCCGACAAGACGTTTTACGCACTCAACCCGAAGAACGGCGAGCTTATCTGGAAAGTGGAGACCGGTTCGCCCTTGTTGTTGCCGATGCGGATCGAAGATCGAGTCGTGCTGGTTCCGACGCCGCAAACACCGGAGGATGTCCTCACGCACACGGCCATCTCGCTCGATGAACGCAAACTCATCGGCGTCAGCGATGCGTTCCCGTTGCGGCTCGACCTCAATGGCGATGGCAAGTTTCTCAAGCTTCTCGTCAGTCCGCGCGGCACGGAATGCTACGCCGCGGACGGAACGAACCTCGTCTGGAGGACGGAGTATCCCGCCGTCGCGCCGCACGGCGCTGACATCAACGGCGACGGCGTCCTCGATCTCATCTTCAACAACGGTCCCGATGAAATCATCGCGCTCAACGGCAAGAACGCCGAGGTGCTCGGACGCATCAAGCTCGACGAAGTCGTCGGACGCGGTTACTCGCTGGAGGACGTTGACCGCGATGGCGTGCCCGATGTGACGGTCGGCGCCGGGCGCCGGGTTTATTGTTTCTCGTGGGTTGGTGGGCGCAAGAAATGGATGGCGAAGTCCGACACCTACTACGACGCGCCAGTCGCGCAAGCCGACGGGAAATTGATCGTAAAAAATCAAGGCGGCAACATCGCCATGTACGCAGCCGACAGCGCACAGCCGCTTTGGAAATTCGCCACCTCGCCGCAAGCGCCGCCCTACAACGGCCTCGCGGCAGGACGGGGGATCGTCGTGGACGCCGACGCGCACACGCGAACATTGCGCGCCCTCTCCGCGGCGACCGGCGCGGAACTCTGGAAAGCCAAACTCCCCGGCAACGCTGACGCACCGATCGGTTGGCCCACGCTTGCCAACAACCTGCTTCTGATCGGCGACGCTGATAACGGACTGCATTGTCTCACGGCCACCAACGGCGTCATCCGCTGGACCATCGCCTTGCCGAAAGTCACCGTTGCCGTGGGCATCGGGAAGGATTTTGCCTGCGCGGCGGACGGCGATGGCGTGTTGCACGGCGTCGCGCTCGCCGACGGACAAGAACGCTGGCGGTTTCGTCCGCCCGCCGTCGGCTCGTGGGCGTCGCAACCGACGCTCGCCGACATCAACGGCGACGGCATTGAGGACGTCATCGCCGTCAACGACACCGGCCACACTCACGCCATCAACGGACAGGACGGCAAACCGCTCTGGTTGTTCCAGCATGCCAAGAACCGGCAACGCACCCGCAACCGCGTCGTCCTCGCTGGGGCGAAGACCGGTATTCTCGCCACGGCGGATGGCAGTTTGTTCTGCCTTGACCTGGCTGATGGCAAACCGCGTTGGTCGGTGCCGCTGAAGGAATCCGTGCAGGCTGAGGCGACGTTGGCCGACCTCAACGGCGACGGTGTCGCCGACATTCTCGTGGGCACGATGAACCGTCGGTTGCATTGTCTTGACGGGCGCAACGGCTCTTTGTTATGGAGCTACGAAGTTGGTGGCCAAGTGCGCTTCAGCACGCCGCAGGCGCTTGGGGACAAGACGGTGTTCATAGCCACGGGGCCACCGGAGAACGGGCTGTACTGCGTGCGCGGCGATTGCGTTCACAAGAATGCACGCGCCTGGTTCGGTCCGTGGCGATCGCTGTCACTAACAAAGTAGGATTATGAAAACAACATTCGTTCTCTATTTGCTGGGCGCAATCGTGGCACTGGGAGCGCCGATCACGCGGGCGCGCACGGAAATCAACATCCCGGATATTCCCGGCTATCTCACGCTGAAATGTGACCTTCACATGCACACGGTGTTTTCGGACGGGTTGGTCTGGCCGACGGTGCGGGTGGAGGAAGCGTGGCGGGAAGGACTGGATGCGATTGCGATCACGGACCACATCGAGTACTTGGCGCACGCGAAAGACGTGATGACAGCATCCAACCGCAACCGCTCCGCTGAAATCGCGCGCGGCCCCGGCAGCGATCTCGACATCATCGTCATTCGCGGCTCGGAGATCACCCGCACGATGCCGCCGGGGCATCTGAACGCGATCTTCATCACCAACGCCAACGCGCTGGTGGTCACCGAGTGGCGCGACGCGATCAAGGCGGCGCACGACCAAGGAGCGTTCATCTTTTGGAACCATCCGGGCTGGACGAACCAGCTCACCGAGGCGGGCGTCCGCTGGTTCCCCGAGCATACGGAACTGCTCGAAGGCCGGATGCTGCACGGCATCGAGGTGGTGAACGGGCGCAGCTATTACCCGGAGGCGCACGCGTGGGCGCTCGAAAAGAAGATCACCATGATCAGCAACACCGACATCCACACGGCGTTGAATCTCGACTATCACGTCCATGACGGCGATTACCGTCCCATGACGCTTGTGTTTGCCAAAGATCGCACACCGGAGGCGATCAAGGAGGCGTTGCAGGCGCGGCGCACGGCGGTGTATGCCGATGGCCGAGTGATTGGCGAGAAACAGTTTCTGAAACCGATTTTTGACAGGTCCATCCAAATCAAGAAACCCAAGTTCACCATCAAAGACAAACAACGCGTCTATGTCCAAATCGCGAACCGTTCCGACATCCATTACTCCCTTGAGTCCGATGGCGGCGTGGAGGCCGTCACTGTCGCCAAGGGCTTTGCATTGCCAGCGCACAAGACCGTCATCTTGGAGGTGCGAGGCAAGGGAACCGCCGCAAAAGGCAGGCAGACCGTGGAATTGCCCTACAAAGTGGCGAATCTGCTGGTCGGCCCCAATGAACCATTGCGGGCCACGATCAAGCTCGACGTGGAGTTCGTGAAGTAGGAAGCTGGACTTACCGCGTACATCTCAATAAATTTTGTCCCCAACTTCCAAACGGAGAGATGATGAAGAAGTTCTTGTCACGGATAAAGCATAGTGGTCGCGCCGGCCAAGCGCTGGTGGAATATACGTTGGTGCTCGCCCTGGTGACGGTCGTTGCCATTACGCTGCTCCAGTCCATCGGCCAGAACATACAGAATCAGTTGAGCGCGGTTAATTCGGCCATGAACACGGCCGGGAGTTAGACGATCCCAAGACAAACTCCAGCGCGCGTCGCATGTTCTCATTGCTGCCGACAGCGTGACCCAGCCCCGGCTCCTCGATGAGGAGATGCTGAAATTTTTCCTTCGCCAGCGCCGCGTCAATGTCGCGGCAATCGTCGAGGTTCACGTCCTTCGCTCCCGTGATGAGAGCAAACCGGCAATTCGCGCGTGCCGCCGCCGCCAGTTCAGGCGTGACGAGGCCGGGGAAATAGTGGTTGATGCCGTTGCGGTGCCAACCCGGTCCCTTTTCGAGCGCATCGTACTTGTCGTAAAAAAAGCCGCCGCACCATGAGATCGCGCCGCGCCAGAACTCCGGGTGGACGAAGCACGCCAGTGCCGAGAAGCGTCCGCCACCCGATAACCCGCTCACGATGCGCCGCTTCGGATCAACGGGAAACTGTTTCGACAACTGGAGCGCCGCGACCATCGCCAGTGCCTCGCGTCGTCCCGGCTCGGCTTTGTTTCCGCAGCGCGCGGCGGTGACGGCGAGCAGGCGGAACTCATCGAACAACGGCTCGAACTGCCGGGGAATCTTCGCCTCCTCGGTCGGGTTGATCCAGACGAGGATGCCGTCAGCTTTGGTCTTCGGCACGTATAATTCGAAGGATTCGTCCGCCGCGATGAACTTGTGTTTGAATTTGCAGGTTGTGGCGGGGGAGGGGAGTTCCTTGAAGACGACTGACTGCCAGCCGGGTTTGTCCGCCTTTGCCAAGGCTGCGGCGAATACGAACACAGCGAGCGCAGTCAGTCTCATGCCGTCTCGATTATCACGTTCGCCTGCGCGGGTCAAGAAGGCCGGGGGACGCCTGAACACTCGGTGAATATCGGAGCCGCCGTCGCCGTCTGAGAAGCAGAAGCACGGAGGAACATTATGCATGTACGTCATGAGTTCCATGAACATCGTCCGAAGGACCACGGCCGACTGTACGAGATGTTTCACAACGGACGCTTCTTGGCAGTCGTTCTGCTCATTGTCGTGGTTCTGGGCGCGTATCTGTTCGTAAAGTCTTTCAAGACCAAGCTGGAAGGAAACTTCCACTACCAGCCGTCGGTTAGCCCGTGACAAGACAAGTCCCTCCGGATCATACGCCGAAAGAGGGACTCACAAGGCCAGACGCACAACGTCACTTCATTCGGCGGATTTCTCCCGTTACTTCCGCCACGACGGGGTGCCCCTCCAAGAGACGCGGAATGCGCTGTTCGGCGCGCTCGTCTTTCTTTGCCAACATCACTTTCAGGCAGAGCGTCTTCTCGTCCGGCATCAATCCGACATAGACACCGACGACGCCGGGAATGGCCATCAACTCCTTGTCATGGTCGGCGAGCACAGCGTTGATGTCGCGCAATGGGGCAGCGGAGCGGCGTCGGTTCATGGCATCAGTGCATCCCAGCGTCATCGCGACGAAAAGCGTGACGATCCAGATGGAGGTCGTTCCAAACACACGTCTGCAGGCGACGGGTATGCGGATTACTGACCGACCATCGTGGCTGTGCCACCGAGGGCAGTCCCGATGAATTGGAGGATTTCACCGATCGGATTTGCAATCGCGCTGGTGCTGCTGCCCGCATACAGAAGCCCGACGGCCCGTGGGTTGGTGGCAAGATTCTGCACCATGAGCGAACCCGAATCGCCGGAGTTCAGGAATTTGCTGCTCTTGTTGGCGATCACAATTTGCCCGGTAAACGTCTTGGTAAACGAAGCGCCCCCGGCGCATTCGTTTTCGTAGGTAAGGGCACCTCCGATAACTCTCCAAAACCGTGGATTTGTTGTAGGCCGACTCTGCGAGTCGGCGAAATCCTCAACAAAACCGCCGCTTCGCAGAAGCGGCCTACAATCTTGGCAATCGGAAATGGAGTTACCGGAGGTACCCATAACTTTAATGGTTGCGTTCAGGCCGTGACACAACATGTTGAAACAACATGTTGAAAGACATGTTGAAAGACTGTTGAAAGACTTGCAATGAAACTCAAAATCTGTTCTTCTTCATACCCGACATGCACTTTGTTCCTTCGAGGATGTTTTTGACCAAGGGGGTCGGCACGCACAAGCACGAGTTGCGCAGCTTCGAGATGGCGTTGCGCGACGCCGGCATCCACATGTGCAATCTCGTTCACGTCTCCAGCATCCTGCCGCCACGCTGCAAGATCATCTCGCGCAAACAAGGCGAGCCGCTCCTGCAGCCGGGCCAGATCACCTTCGCGGTCGTCGCGCGTTGCTCGACCAACGAACCGCACCGGCTCATCGCCTCCAGCATCGGCGTCGCGCAGCCGGCGGAAGAAGACGCGTACGGTTATCTCAGCGAGTTTCACGGCTACGGCATGAACGACACGTCCGCCGGTAATTTCGCCGAGGAAATGGCTGCCGCGATGCTCGCCTCGACGCTCGGCGTCGAGTTCAACGAGGACGCGAGCTGGGACGAGAAGGAACAAGTCTATAAACTCAGCGGCAAAATCGTCCGCACCAGCAACAACACGCAGTCCGCCGTCGGTCACCCGCAAGGTCTCTACACGACCGTGATTGCAGCGGCGATTATGCTCTTCTGATGACAGAGGTTGCCCGGTTCGAGTTTCAAGTGTGGGTGATGCTTCAACGCAGCGGAACACAGTGAGCGTCCAGTAGGCAATTGACGCGGTTGGGGGCATCGGGTAGCCTGTTTCCATGAGCGCGACACAGACACTTTCACGCAACCGGACTTCGCTTGCCACGGTCGCCTGTCACATTCTTGATGATGGCGAAGAATCGTGGAAGGGGTGGCTGTTTGAGTTCGTGGACGACTTCAGGAAAGAGGCCTCGCGCGCGATGCTGGCGGATGCGCCTCCGACGGTGCTGACGGATCGCCTGCGGTGTTTGTTGGCCTCTACCGTTGAGGCGCTCTGTGTGGAACAGGGATGGCAGCCGCCTGTGTGGTGCGCCGCGGTGGGACCGTTGGCAACGCCGTGGTTCGTGTCCGGGGTGGAGAACCTGAAGGCCAGCGCGCTGGTGGAATCTCCATTGGCATTCCGCAAACGCAATCTTTTCGTGCTCGGCAATTTCCTGGATCGGGCTTGACCATGCTCGATGCCGCTGCCATTCGTCGCTTGTTTGATGCGCTGAACGAAGAACTCAAAGCCAAGGATGTTGTGGGTGAAGTCGGCATCTGCGGCGGGGCCGTGATGTGTCTGGTCTTCAACGCCCGCCGCGCGACGAAGGACGTGGATGCCATCTTCGAGCCAACCCAAGAAATCCGTGCTGCCGCGACTCGTGTGGCGGAACGACTCGCCGTGTCGCCCGACTGGCTAAACGACGCCGCAAAAGTGTACTTTGCAGGCCAACCACCCCGGCACGATGTGCTGAGTCTCTCGAATCTCCGCGTCTGGTCGCCCACCGCCGAGTACATGCTGGCGATGAAATGCGTTTCCGCGCGATTCGATTCGCACGACCGCGACGACGTTGTCTTTCTGCTGCGGCATCTCGCCCTGCGGCAAGCGGAACAGGTTTTCGCCATCATCAGCCGCTACTATCCGCATCAACAGGTGCCGGCCAAGACGCAGTTCCTCGTCGAAGAACTCTGCGGGTGACTCCCCCCGTGAACGAGCATGCCCTTCCGTGTGCGGCGGTTTTCAGTTTCGTTCGACACTCGTATTCACGATTCATTCCATGATTGAGTTTGCGGGAAAAGCGCCTACAATGAGGGCGACATGAAGAACGGCGTTGTTGAAATCCAAGTTCGCGGCGTGTTGCCGACGGCCAACGGTTGCGCGGTGTTCCTCGGCAACGAGCAGAAGGTGTTCGTCATCTATGTGGACCACAGCGTTGGCGCCGCCATCACGATGTTCCTGCGCAACACGCCGAAGGAACGCCCGCTCACGCACGACCTCATCGGCCACATCTTCGCCGGCCTCGGCGTCCGCGTCGAGCGCGTTGTCGTCAACGACCTGAAGAACAGCACCTATTTCGCCCGCCTGATCCTGCGCGCCGAAAACGAGCTGGGGAAGAAGATCGTCGAAATTGATGCACGCCCCAGCGACTGCATCGCGTTGGCCGTCCAACAGAAATGCCCAATCTACGTTGCGGAGAAAGTGTTCAACGCCGTCGAGGACATGACCGAAGTCCTCAAGCGCATGAACGAGCAAGGCGACGAAGGCGCCCCGCCATCCGAAGAGGAACCGCAGGAGTAGCGGCGATAGTCGTGCCTTCACGGAGCAGTTGGCGGCGGCGTTGCAGGTCGCGCAACTCAGCGAGGATGGGACGCCAGTAAAGACGGTCGGCTACACAGGCGTCGGTTCCACCCACAAGTCAACGTCTTCGGAAAACGTGCTCGCGCCGTACAACACGGTGGCCTGTCCGCTGATCAACAGATGTCGGACCCGATGCCGGCTAAGCGCCTGGAAGAAGTTTCGCATCGTGGACTCGCTGCAACGAAGGCAACCGGCGCCGCAGTTGCCACGAACGACGCAGCCGCTCCGCCGGGGACAACCGTTCCCACGTCAACCGCGCATAGGTGGCGGGAGCGGACGCCATCGTGGTCTGCTCGTCCAGGTTTTTCGGAAACTTAACCGTCTTCATGGTTCTTATCCTTGCCGTTCGTGCCTAACGATACGTCAGGCACGGTCATTTATGCAAGCAATCGAAAGCGCCATCACCACCACGGCCGCTCGATCCAATAGACATGGATCGAGTGGCCGATGGTCGCCACCGGTTTGCGTTCCAGCAAACGATCATAATAGCGGCGCGTCTCCTCGTTGAAATAGACGCCACGCAGGTTTGTCACGCTCACCGCGACATAGCCCGGCAACTGGGGCGCGCTCACCTGCGATTCCGCGTAGAACGGCCCGCCCGACAGATACGTGCACCGAATCCCGTAGTACGCGGGATCGGCGGTGCCGAAGTAACTCAGGTTGATGGTCGTCACGCCGCGGCGGTCCATCCATTGTTTCAGTCCCTTCAAGTCCTGGCCCCAGTCCAGGTTGGAGTCCACCAGGTACTTGTGGCCTTGCGACGGGCCGCCGACAATGAGGTTGAAGGCGGCGAGGCAATGTGGATACACGAGCGCGAGTTCCAGCGCCGCCACAAACGGCGCGATGTGCCGCGCCCAACGCCACCGCCCCAAGGCGACGCCGGCCAGCAGCAACACAAACGGATAAATCGTCAGGACATGACGCAGGCCGATGTTGATGTTGGCCATCATGGCCGTGCCGAGGAACACGGCGATGGGCACGATGGCAAACAGCCGGTCGTACCGCCACCGCCGAATGCACACACCGATCCCCAGGACGAGCAGCGCCGTTACCACGAGCGGCGTCTTGATCAGGAACGCGATCGGGAAATAGTACCACCAGCCTTTGGTGCTGTACTCGCCGGCGAGAAACCCGGCGCGCACCTTCGCCTTGGCTTGCCCGAGCAGGAACCCTTCCGCGTACGCCTGCGGCAGGAGCCGGTGTGCCGTGACCCAACGAGTCGCCTGGCTCAACGACGGCGCCGCCTGTTGGATTCGCGCGTCCTTTTCGAACTCGAAGGCGAAGCGCGTGGCTGTTGCTGTCGTGGCGCGGTAGCGGAATCCATACACCGCCCAGATGCCGGCGTAGGTGGCGACGACGAGCCACAGGGTCACGGCGAGCACGGCGAAGAATTTCCGGGTCAGAAACGCCAGCAGAATGAGCAACACGAAGAAGATTGGCCAGAGCAGAATCGCGGTGAACTTGGTGGTTTGCGCCAACACGAAGAAGACCGTCAGGGCGACGATGTTGGCGATGCTAAAGTTGCGTGTGAGCCGCCAGAGAAAATAGACCGCGCCGAAAGCGAAGCAGACAAGACCAAAATCGGTCGTCACGAGCCGCGAATGAGCAAGCAAGTTCGGCTCGAAGCAATACAGCGCCAACGTCACGGTTGCCGTCCAGAAGCCGCACAGTTCACGCACCCAGGAGAAGAGCAACACGCCCAGCAGCACGCCGAGCAACACGATCATGAACCGGGCGCGATACAACATCCAATCGGCGCTGTTGTCGCGGTACATGAATTGGTGACAAAAGAACCACTGCGGTCCGTTCTGCCAGTAGTTGCCGGCCTCGTCGAAGCGGATGCCGCGGGAGAACGCCAGCGGCAGCGCCGCCCACATGCGGACAAACGGCGGATGCTCGGCGTCAATGCGGAAATCGTGTCGCGTCAGCGCCGAGTAACCGGCGGTCAGGTGTTGGGGTTCGTCCCACGTGGCCGACTCGCGGCTGTAACTGAACCACGCCAACGTACTGAACACCGTGGCGAAGACGACGAGCACGATGGCGATGCGGCTGCGGTCCGTGAGTTTCATCGCCGTGAATTGTACCGGGAACACGGGCGCAGTGCCAGCGCGTATTTGCCGGCAGGCTCGTGGCGCGCATCGGTATTCGGGTTCAGAGGGTGCAATTCAAAGTTTTGGGCAGGTAGCATAGGCCTCCGTGCCTGTAGCGCTGCAAGACGGCGCAGGCAGGGACGCCTACGCTACCGGAACAGAATGATTCCACGTCTGCCCAAAGGTTCCAACTGCACCCGTGTTCAGAATGAATCTTGACTTCGTGTTTGCGGATTCTACAATGCACGGGGGAAAGATGAATGGAAACAACCACGGAAAGGGCGGAGTACAAATGTTCAGACGGAGGGAGGAATCATGCGTAAGGATACTTGTGAGATGTTGGAGATGCCGGTTTCCCGGCCTTGGACTGCAACGGAACAGATTGGCGTCACGCGGCACGTGATCGCGCCCAACCTGCTCGCGAATCGCAATCAATTGGACGTGCTGCTGCTTGGCCGTGACTTCGGCATCCACAAGGGCCTTGGTGTGAACGGAAACCACACCGCCAGCGTCTTGCAGCGCGCGGGCGTGCGCGCTCAAGACATGCTTGTTGCGCAAGACAAATTACCGGGGAAGTTGTTCGAAACGCTTGAAAAAACGCAGCCGCGCGCTGCCGTGTTGATGGCCTTCTTCCTGGACACAAAAACATTTGCGAGTGTTGTTGAGGCGTTCCCGGACACACACTTCTATGTGAAGTGCCATTCCAATCCGCAGTTCCTCGCGGCCGAGAACTCTGGCTGGCAGCGATTGCTCCAAGTCGCCGACGTGGCGGCGCGTTTGCCAAACGTCAGCATCGGCTGCGCGAGTGAAGACATGCTGCGCGCCCTGCAGGCTCTCGGCGTCAAATCGGTTTTGCTGCCGAACGTCTATGATTTTGACGCCTCGGAACACGTGCGCGACATCGAGAAGTTCGATGATGGCGCCCTGCATGTCGGTTTGTTTGGCGCGTTACGTCCCTTTAAGAACGCGGTCGGCCAGACGTGCGCGCTCGTGATGGCGGCGCGCGCCAGCCGACGGCCCTTGGTGCTGCATGTCAATGGCACCCGGGTGGAAATGTCGCCGACGAATGATCTGGTGAACATGCAAGAGATTTGCAGGCGGGCGTGCGTGCGCTTGGAAGTTCACGGCTGGCTGGACTATGCCGAATTCGTCGCGCTTGCCGCGCGCATGCATCTCGCGTTGCAAGTCAGTTTCACGGAAACCTTCAACTATGTTGCCGCCGACTGTGTGGCCGCGGGCACGCCCGTGGTGGGTTCCACTGCCATCCGGTTTCTGCCCACGGCATGGAAGGTCAATCCCGACGACTCGGAAGCGATTGCCACCGCCATCCTCGATGCGCCCACCTGGGATGTTGCCGCTGGTCAACGCGCGTTGGCAGACTGGAACCGGTGGGCGGCGGCGAAGCTGTTGCAGGAACTGACCCGCCCGACGCTGCGGACCCAAGCCGGAACCAAACGCAAACGGGTTCCCACGATCACAACCACCACGCGCCGCGGCACACAGACAACCTCAACGGAAGGGATGACGAGGACGTTGTCCGCCAATCTCGGCATCGGCGAGAGTCCGTATGGTGGATAAGCACCGGGCATATCTTGATACTGGCGCCATGCCATTACTTGTCACCCTGAGCTTGCCCCGCTCCGAGCGGGGCGAGACGAAGGGTCTCAGAGCGTGTTTGGAAATTCGCGGAGTGACAGTGTTGAACAGGCGTCTCGCCTGTTCTGCTTGCCGTTTTCATGACGAAACAGGCGAGACGCCTGTTCAACTCGGATTTTCAAAACACACTCTCAGTCGTTTTGATGTGACTGCCCGGGGAAAGACAGAGATTTGCGGAGGACCGCGTCTCGTCCGACTCGGCTTTCACTTCGTTCAGAATGACAGCGGTTCGTTAGCGTGAGCGCGATGCCAGAACCTGATCCGAAATCCACCGGCGACGGCAAGCACGATTTCTTCGTCAGTTACACCGGCACCGACGAGCGATGGGCGACATGGATCGCGTCGGAAGTGGAGGCAGCGGGCTATCGCGTCGAGATTCAGGCTTGGGACTTCCGAGCTTCGGGGAATTTCGTGCACGACATGCATCAGGGCATCATGCAGGCGCCGCGCTTGATTGCCGTTCTCTCGCCCGCGTACTTCGCATCGGAGTTCTGCGAAGCCGAATGGGCAGCATACTTTAAGAAAGACCCCAACGGCGACAAGCATTTGATCTTGCCGGTTCGCATTGCTGATTTCGAGGTGCCGGGGTTGTTGAATGCGCGCACCTACATTGACCTCGTCGGCCTCGATGAAGCTGCGGCGCGCAAGAAATTACTCGACGGCATCCCGACCGGCCGGGTGAAGCCCGCGGCGAAGACGCCATTTCCCGGCGCGCAGGCGAAGGCGGCGCCGCCGTTCCCGGGCGCGTTGTCGGCCATCTGGACGGTGCCGTACCCGCGCAATCCGTTCTTCACCGGCCGCAACGAACTGCTGCGCGACTTGCGCCAAAGCCTGCACGCGGGCCGGACTGTCGCCGTCACCCAGCCAGTCGCCGTCCACGGTCTCGGCGGCGTCGGCAAGACCCAACTCGCGGTCGAGTACGCTTTCGCGCACCACAAGGAGTACGACGCGGTGCTCTGGGCCGTGGCGGACTCGGCGGAGACGGCGTCGGCGAATTTCGCCGCGCTGGTGAAACCGCTCGGCTTGCCGGAAGCCGAGGCGCGCGAACAACCGGCGCAGGTCGTCGCCGTCCAACGCTGGCTGCAAGGCCGCGACCGTTGGTTGCTGGTCTTCGACAGCGTGGACTCGCCCGAAGCGGAGCGGGCCGTCCTCGATCTGCTGCCGCCCGCGTTGGCCGGTCATGTCCTCATTACCTCCCGGCGGACCGACTGGCCGGCTGAGGTCGCCGAGGTGCCCGTCAACCTCATGGCCGAGGAGATCGCCGTCAAATTCCTGCTCGACCGCGTCGGCAAGCACGCCAAAGACGCCGGCGGCGCGGACGACGCCCGTGTCGTCGCACGAGCACTGGGCTGTCTGCCGTTGGCGTTGGAACAAGCGGCGGCCTACGTCGGCCATTGCCGAATCACCTTCCGCGAATACCTGCGTCGGCTCGAACAATCGCGCGTGAAATTGCTCCACGAGAAGACGCCCGGCCTCACGCGCCACCCGGCTTCGGTGGCGGAGACGTGGCTGCTGAGCGAACAGCAGTTGAACGTCACCGCCCGCGCCATCCTCCGGCTCACCGGGTTCCTCGCCCCCGATGACATCCCGCGCTCGTTGTACCCCGCGGACAGCAAAGTCTTGGCGGAGGCGGTGAAGGCGCTCGAAACGGAAATTGTAGGGCAAGCGCCCCGCTTGCCGTCGTCCGTGAAGAAATCCCGAATGGCAGGCGGAGCGCCTGCCCTACAAAAACCGGTTCCCGCCGAAGACGCGCTCGTCGAGTTGGCTGACCACTCGCTCATCACGCTCACGCCGCAGGCGTACTCCTGCCACCGGCTCGTGCAAGCGGTCCAAACCGACAGGCTCGATGCTCCGACGACGCGCCGCTGGACCGAACTTGCCCTGCGGCTCGTGGATGATGCCGTGCCGGGTGATACGAATGATGTTCGTACTTGGCCGGTCATGGAACCCTTGCGAGTCCACGCCGAGATGATTGCCGCGCAAGCCGACCAGCTCGGCATCACCGAGCCAACGGCCCGCCTGATGAACCAACTCGGTCTTTTCTTGAAGGCCAAGGCCCTGCATCGCGAGGCCGAGCCGCTCTATCGTCGGGCGCTGGCGATTGACGAGCAGAGTTTCGGTCCCGATCATCCCAACGTCGCCATCCGGCTCAACAACCTCGCGCAATTGTTGCAGGCCACCAATCGGCTGGCGGACGCTGAACCGCTGATGCGTCGTGCGCTGGCGATTTTGGAACGAAGCCTTGGCGAGAACCATCCGAATGTCGCGAGCGCGCTCAACAACCTCGCGCAATTGTTGCAGGCCACCAATCGGCTTAAGGAGGCTGAACCGCTGATGGCGCGCGTGGTGACGATCTTCGAGAAGTCTTTCGGAGAGAACCATCCGAACGTGGCCACTGCCCTCAACAACCTCGCGAGCTTGTTGAAGGCCACCAATCGGCTTAAGGAGGCTGAACCGCTGATGCGTCGGGCGCTGGCGATTGATAAGCAGAGTTTCGGCCCCGATCATCCCAAGGTCGCCATCCGGCTCAACAACCTCGCGCTATTGTTGCAGGACACCAATCGGCTTAAGGAGGCTGAACCGCTGATGCGGCGGGCGCTGGCGATTGACGAGCAGAGTTTCGGTCCCGATCATCCCGAAGTGGCCACAGACCTCAACAACCTCGCGCGCTTGTTGCAGGACACCAATCGGCTTAAGGAGGCCGAGCCGCTGATGCGGCGGGCAGTTGAGATCACGGTGCGCTTCAAAGTCGCCACGGGACATGAGCATCCAAACCAGCAATTGCGATTGAACAACTATGCGAGGTTGCTCGCCGCGATGGGACGGAGTCGGGAACAGATTCAGGCGGAGGTGCGGGGGATCATGGGAGAAGGATGAAGGAAGAAGGAAGAAGGAAGAAACGAAGACGGAACGTTGACACGTTCCGCTTCGGAGTGTGATTCTGCGTAAGTGGCTCTCGTACATGAATATGAGGACTTTCCACGCGCGCGTCAGGAGTCAGGACACGCGCGTTAGAAGTCACGACGCATCCGTCAGGAGTCGTGACACGCGCGTCAGGCATCACGGCATGCATGTCACGAGTCATGCTGCCCGCGTCAGGAGTTGTGACGCGCATGAGATCGGTCGTTACCCAGGCGTCGGGAGTCGCGACGGGGAGAGCGCGAGTCCTGATTTGCGTTGCGAAAGCCCGTATTGGCTCAGGGCGAACGCATCACTTTTTCCATCTATTTCTGTCATTCCGAGCCTGCGAGGAATCTCAAACTTCTCTCCGGAGGGATTCCAGAGATTCCTCGCAAGCTCGGAATGACAATGATTTGAGTGATG